>Ga0181403_1000041_pt1 | contig 29858 bp, 39 predicted proteins | sample 26SPOviralmetaG_FD_130132 | JGI IMG/M metagenome (GOLD analysis project Ga0181403, IMG submission 130132) | Marine viral communities from the oligotrophic San Pedro Time Series (SPOT) site, San Pedro Channel, CA, USA - 26 SPOT_SRF_2011-09-28 | ecosystem: Environmental > Aquatic > Marine > Strait...
GGAGGACTAAATGTTTGATAAGATTAAGATTCGTAGCGGTATCCCAATCCCGCCACTAAGCGCACGTTCACACCTTTCTGTAATAGCAAACAAAATGCAAACTGGTGATAGTGTTGACGTACCAAAAAGCCAAGCTGTTGGTATGTGTCAAGCTGTACGCAGAATGCATGGGGGTGCAACAATGCGTAAACTAGACGATAACACTTGGCGTGTATGGAGGACTAAATAATGTACACATCAATTACCAACACAATAGAATGCACTAGAGTTGTAATGTACACTGACGATCCTAGCTTTGTTGCTATCAAATTTTACAACAACCGAGATTGTATAATGACAGCTTATGCCTCTTCCTCAGATGGTAAAACATTTGAGTTCTTTACTGGCATAGAGGCCAAAGACGTAACTATTTTATTGGAGGAAACCGATGCAAAGACAGATTCCACTAAGTGACCTCAAGCACTCACCTGACAATGTACGCAAAGTAAAGTCCAGCAGAGACAGCATTGCACAACTAGCCGCCTCAATCCAAGCCAAGGGTCTGCTACACAACCTTGTAGTAGTAGAAAATGGTAAGGGCTACAACGTCATTGATGGTAACAGACGCCTCGATGCACTCAACAAAGTACACAAAGACAAGAAAACGCCTATCAACTGTATTGTCTTGGAGTCTAATGACAATGAGGTTGGCCTACATGCAAACATGATGCGTGAAGATATGCATCCGCTTGATGAGTGTGATGTTATTCAAGCTCTTGTTGCTGACGGCTCAGAAGACTTTGACTCTGTAGCTAAACGCTTTGGTCAAACTAAACGCTGGGTAGAACAGCGTGTAAGCCTCTCTGAGCTATCAGACAAAGCTAAAGAGATGTTTCGTGCTTATCGCTTCAACTTGGCTGTTGCACAAGCTTTTACGCTTGGTAGCCATGAGAAACAAGACGCTTATCTTGAGCATGACTATGAATCATACCATGCAGAATCAGTCAAACGTGACATGGTTGACAGAAAAATTCCAACAACTGCTGCACTGTTTGACATTGAAGCTTACAGAGACAAGTTGAGCATAGAATCTGATTTGTTTGGTGATGAAGAGTTTATTACTGACAAAGAGGAGTTTGCTAGCATACAAGCCAGCCACATATTACAAGTGTGCCAAGAGTACCGTAAAGAATATATGGATGTTATCTATTTAGAAGACCAGTATTATTGGGACTCACCAGAATGCCGTACACTCCAACCTGTAATTAATGATGAACACGGATTTGCTAAACAAGACATGATACTTGTTGTTACATACAACTCGTATCGATACGTTCTTGATACTAAAGAAATGGTAATGAAAGACATTGCTGAAGCACAGGAGGCACAAGATGTTGCTGTTGAAGAGGAAGAAGAAGAAGTAACGCCTCTGACTTACAGCAAGCCACAAGAAGATTTGCTAAAAGGTTATTTTGCTGACCATGTTATCGACAAGTTGTTCGCCGCCACAGACTTAAAAACAACTGAAAAACTAATGAAATCACTGCTTATTCATCGTAAGCTAGGCTACACATACTCAGCAATTAATCGTGTTGGTCAAATCTATGCTGACCCACAAAACCTATTTCCCAAGGATGAATACCCAGATGACTACACTCAACCTAGTTATATTGACCTTATTGAAAAACACCAAAAGTTTGCTATTGATGCTTTCGAAACTGATGGAACTAGCCCACTTGCTTACTGCATGTCTCTCTCTGATGAAGACCTTAGCATACTATTTGTGGCGTGTTGTCTTACGGGCATATCAAAGTATGACATACAGTCAGAAACGCTCCAAGAGTTTGTTGGCTCTACCGAAGCCTACCAAGGTTGGTTCACGCCAGACGAAAAGTGGCTAAACAAATACAAAGCCAATCAAATTTCAATGATGGAAGATTATTTGTTTGGCAAAATATCTACTGACTCAAGAGCAAACCGTATCAAAGCAATCAAAGATGAGCTTGCTAAAAATCCTGTGTTTGATCCTTACGGTTCTTGGCCGCAGTTCAAACCCCAATAGGCTATCAACGCTGATTCCGCTACCCCATCTTCACACTTCAACTCCCAACAGTGTGCGGCTTGGGGTAGTAGGTAGCCAGCTCTAGCTCTAGCCAAATCTTTATCAGCAGATACATTTAAGTCTTTCTTCCACTTGCGAGGAGAGACTTCAAGGTACTCAACATCTAAAGCTATTAAACAGCCAACATACAAACCATAGTTAAACCCAGTTTTAAATGTAGAAGCTACGCCTTGTCTTGGCATTGACTGTTGTTTTTCTATAAACACTTTGTCAGGATTGAAAATTTTTATCCTATCAACAATACCCACTAGGTTTAAAAACTTTTTACCCTTGATTGTTTTGATAGGTGTACGTTCAGCAGACACCTCATTACCCTCTATAAAGGTAATGCCTCCTGTCAATCCGGGGTCAATCCCACAAACTCTCATCTCTTTTCTCCAATTTAATATCGCATCCTAAGGCTTCAGCCCAACAGTATGCGTTAAACAATGTTGGCTTTCTATTACCAATTTCCCACTTAGCACAAAGACCTGACGCAACGCCAAGTCTTTGGTCAACTTCGGGTTGCGTAAGTCCTAACTCGTACCTACGTTGTTGAAATTGTTTAATTAAATTGGAAGTAAAAGTAATTTCACTCATTCACTTCACCTATCACATAAGCCAAATATATGCTAATGTGAATTGTTATGCAAGGAGGACACTATGGGCATGACTCGTAAGCACTATCAATGGCTTGCCACTGAGATTGCACCCATCACTACAGACAAAGAATTATTCATTACAAAAGTAAAGGAGATTGCTGGCAGAAACTTTGACCAATACCGATTCCGTAATGCTGTAGAAGATGCATGGGCGGATGCACAAGCCGATGAATGCGGGCCTGACTTATATAAGCTAGCCGATTATGTGACCACATGGCAACGTACATGGGGCGAGGAGAAATGAATGCTTACTGAAGCACAGATCAAAGAACGAGCCACCTACATTGGCTCATCAGATGCAAAAACTATTGCCTCAGGTGATATTGCACAGTGGATTACTCTAGCAAACCAGAAAGGTGGACATGAACATGCAAAGTTTTCAAAACAAACCCAACTGCTCATGGACACTGGCTCATACCTCGAACCCTACATCATTGACAAATGGTGTGAACAAAACAAACGCAAGGTTAATGCAAGGGGGATGGGCAAAACTATTCTTATTGACAGCATCCCTATGCATTCTACCTTTGATGCCCGTGTTGTTGGCGATGCTCTTCCATTGGAAATTAAAGCTCATTTTGGTTTCAAGGACATGGAAGAACTATGTGACTTTTATTCGCCACAATGTCAGCATCACATGCTGGTGGCTGGTGTCGACCGTTGTTATCTTGTGGCTCTATTCGGTGTACGCTGTCGCCTAGAGTGGCGTATGATACAAAAGGACAACAGCTGGTGTGACATGTATATCAACCAGTGCCGTATGTTCTGGCAGATGTATAAAGACGATACTCATGTACTACCAGATGCTATGCCTCCTGCCGATTACTCCGACATGTTTACAATGAACATGGCTGACTTACCTGATTGGTCTGAAGAACATAATCATTTGTTTGGCTTTGAAGCTCAAAACATTATTGATGCTAAGAAAGCTGTTAAAGTTGGTGATGAAGCCAAGGATATGTTCAAGGAAAAGATGCCTGAGAAATGCCGCAGAATGGACTTTGACATTGGCGGTAATCTAGAAGGCCACAAGATTCGTGTCACACGTTCTCGTGCTGGCACACTCACCTGTACACACATTGCACCTAAGGAGAAGAATGATGAGTAATGTATGGTCAACACTATCACGTTTTGATGTATCAGCAGAAGTTCAACAGAAAGGTCGCTTTGACTATCTGTCATGGGCTTGGGCATGGGCTTATGTCAAGGAGAAGTATCCTACTGCCACATTCGAGAAGCACATCTTCCGTGACAATCAAGACAATCCGTTACCTTTTATGCGTGACACCAAAGGTCATACCTATGTAGCAGTGACTGTTACCATCGAGGACCTTGCTCATACAGAGATTCATTACGTCATGGATAACAAAAACCAATCTGTTACCCATCCTGACGGTGGACAAGTTAACAAAGCTTTACAACGTTGCTTGGTAAAAGCTATTGCATTCCACGGTCTTGGCCTCAATGTCTATGCTGGTGAGGATTTGCCTATGGACTTAGAGGAGGATGACACAGACAGTATCATTCGTGACTTTCGTTCAGCGACCACGCTTGACGACATTGACACGGCTTGGCGTAGTCATGCAGCCTCTATTGGAAAGCTATCAAAGTCTAGCAAGCAACAAGTTACAGATGAGTTTAGAAATGCCAAAGCGTCTCTCAAGGCAAGCGCAGAAGAATCAGCGTAACACAATAACTTATATCTTTTCTCGATGTAGAAATTGCGGCAAGATGGTCAACAACGAATTAGATTGTTACACCGTCACAGCCGCAATGGATATATTCTGTGAGTCTTGTTACTACGACATAGGCTGGCAGAACATAGAGAAGAAATATGAAAATTACTCAGAACCAAGAGAGTTACCAGTTAAGGCTTATAAAAATGACACATGAAGTATTGTCCGATAGAGACATGCAAAACATTTTGGCTAAGAAAGCTGTTATATTCTCACCTGAGATGCAACAACATGAGGGATGTCTCTGGGTCAATGGCTCAGGGATATTCTCTTCTTACCGCAGTATGTTTGTTAATCTACAACACCTTGAATACGGAGAGATAAAACTATCAGTTACTATTACCGATGATGATTCTGGTCGTACTAACTATCTTGTATGGGGATACGGAGATAGCGAAGACAAAGCGTCCATTGGCAGAATGTTGGTATTTCTTATAGATGATATACTTGATGGTAGAGGTGAACGTATAACTATTGACTATAAGTGAGGAACATAATGGTTAAGTCAACAACAGATAACCCATACTCAATATGCTCTAACTTTGATGTTTATATTGAGATAACAGTAGAAAGAAAAATTAAAGTATCTGCCGCAAGTCAAGAAGAAGCTATGGAGTTAGGTGTAGCAAGAGCTAAAAATTACAGCAGTTATCTTACAAAACGTTCTGGCTATAAGGTATTAGAGTTTGAAGCAATAGATGCTGTGGAACACAACTCTACTTCTTCTTAAATCTATCCAAACCTTTTAAACCTAAACCAGCAAGTATTGTTACATATAATATGTTTTGATACCAATCAGGCAACTCATTAAGCCTGTCAAATCCTTGCCTGACTACATCTTCCATGCCCGGAATAAATGTAAGCACACAAGGGGCAAGTACAGCAATGGTGATTATCTCGTCTTTCCAGCTAGACTTTGTGGACTCAGCCATGATTAGCTCCCACTTGCTATCATGCTGTGCCGCAGTTTTCATAATCTCTGACTTGGCTTTTTGTTTATCTACCTTGCCTTCAAGAAATGTTTGAGCAAGATTACCTACTACACCTAGCAATTGAATCATTCTACAAACTCCAATATGTTACCATCTTTTACTTTAACCTTTAGCTCTTTACATGACCACTTCTGGTCAAAGTTATTAGTATGGCCTACGTTACGCTTAATCTTTCTTCTTACAGACAAGCACTCAGACAAAGATTGATAAGGCGTGTACTCTACTTTCTCGCCACCCATAACCAACAATAATACAAAAGTTAGCTCAATCACCGTTACGCAACTTCTCTATATTTTCTTCTAAGCTAGTTATTCTCTTCTCGTAGAACTCTAAGGTTAGTTTCTGCTGTTGATCGTATGGTGCTTTACCACCCTCAATCTCGTTCTGTAGCTTCTCTAACTCAGTAGCTAAATGCTCTATCAGCATGAACTGTTCGCTATCTGCTGGCAAGCTACCCATCTCGCCTCTAGGCCACTTAATGCGAAACTCTGTGTTCTGTTCCAAGTCAGACTGCATCATAGTCTGGTTTGTCTCTAGTGTGTTTAGCCTCTCAATCAAACCAAAGTAAGCCCACGTTGCTAGACTAGCCGCCGCAACCATACTAATGATGTTGCGTAGCGGTAATGCTACCTCTGTGTTTTCATTAAGCTTAGTAGCCATTTACTTCTCTGAGTTTAACCATACCGCTAAACTACCAGTCATCGCACCAGTTACTACAGATATTAAACTTGCTTGCTGTGTTGTCAAATCTGGCTGTGATAATGCCCACTCAATACAGCGTATGTAAACACCTGTCATGCACAGCATCATAAATCGTGGCAGTATCTTTAGCTCTAATAGCTTTCTTGCTACATCTTCTGCACTCATTTAAAGCCTCCTTTTAACCAAATCATCCACGCCAGTAACCCAGCCACCATTGCGGCTATAAGCAAACTAACAAACCCCAGCCCTAAAGCCTCCATAATACGTTCTATTTTCTTTTGCCTTCTACGTTTCTCTGCTAGCCTTTCTTTTCTTAGTTCAGCTTGAATACGCATTAAATCATTCCACGCTTGGAATCCGTAATTAGCAACAAGAAAATTCTTTAGCTCTTGCTCCATCTTCTCAGCCTTCTTTAAAGCTTGATAAGTATCGAGAGCCTGTTCTTCTACGTTTTTAAATCTAGATGATTTCTTTTCTTGATGAGCTTGCTTTACATCAGCAATAGCGCCCATCCATTTGCCTACGTCCTTAGACATAGACTCTACTTGCTTACCAGCCCTGTAAGCCTGTACTATTCCCCTGTATGCTGTTGTCGCTACAGCTATAGCCGATACAGGGTCTATAGCCATGTTATCTTCTTATTAATGGTTGTTGATTTGGAGATGTTGTTTTAGCTTTTGCTTTAGAAGAACCAAAAAGATTACCCATCTTCTTAACTGTTTTACTTATACCAGCAGTAACATTACTAAAATATTCACCAAAACCAACAGGTTTTGTTTGTGGTCTTACATTCTTAAAACGTTTAGCAAAATCATCACTCATTTTTTATTCCCCGATTTCCATAAATTACGAACTAGCATAGCAATAGTTAATACAACAGCAACAAGACCTAACCACTCATTAAGAGCGCCTAGCCACCAAGGAGCAGTCAAGCCACCAGCAACAATGGGTATGTCATTCTGGTTCATCGTTAGCCCTCAGGATTATCAGCTTTAATTTGAGCTACATGAGCTTGCCATGCTTCCAAACCATTCTCTGTAATATATTCAATCTGGCTGGATGTTGGGCCGTATGCATCAATTCTGTCTTTTAGCCATTGAGGGTCATTTGCAGTTACATCTTCAATCGGTTTTTCTGATGCAATTCGTGGTGCGCCTACAGTTAAAAAAGATGGTGCGCTACCGCCAGTTTTAAGATGGTTAGGCCTTACCCACCAAACAGCATCATCAACTTCTGCCTCTGTCATTTCTGGTTTCAATTCAATAAAGGTGTACGAGCCATCATTAAATTGTATTTTGGCAACGCCTTCATTAGTGATTTCAGCTATTGTGTATTCCATGTTACCATTTCCTTATTGGACATTTTGCATTCGGTAGTTTTGTTTTGACATAAACAAAGCAACCACATTTTTTGCATTGATTTATTACAGCACGATAAAATTCACACGATTTGCAAATAGCTGTACGTTCATCAGGTGTCATGCAGTTCCCCCCAATGCCGTGCCATTATTTGTAAATGTTACAAAAGATAAACCACGCAAATATTTACCGCCAACCGCACCAGCTGAACCGTTAGTAACACTGCCGTTAGCTCCTGTTAAACCTGATGCACCAAAGCCACCACCATCACCACCAGTGCCAGCGTTAGTTCCACCAGCAACACCAGTTCCACTAGATTGATTGTATCCTGCACCAACGCCACCATTGCCACCAACAGTGTTAGTTGTTGAACTTACAGCCCTTTGAATTGTACTGTAGTTTGGAATAGACCCGCCACTGTTACAGCTATCACTACCCGACGCACAATTCCCAAGTCTTGTATAAACAGCACCACCAGAGCTAATAGAACTTACATTACATTGAACAAAAGCAAGAAAGCCGTTGCAATAACTTGTTGATTGCCAATAAAAAGCAGCTTTACCACCAGCCGCACGAACAGTTTTTATACAATACAAAGAACATGCTGTCTGAGTGGTTGTACTTTGAAATGAACCATCACCACCGTCACCGCCGCCGCCGCCACCAGCCCGAACAGTACCGTTGTTAATAAAGGTACAAGCCACTGCCGCCTCAAAAGCGTCACCGCCGTCAGCCCCTACCGCACCACCAGCACCAGTTAGCGTGCCATTATTGGTAACTGTAATTGTACCTACACCACCAGTATCAATCTCTAACGCTTGCTCTGATGTGCTTGTTGCACCAAGCTCTACCCCACTATTAATAACAATGTCTTTAGGGTAGTTCACACCATAGTCAGAGCCAAATAAAGCTGACGCATTTTGATTTGTAGCTGTAGCAGAAAAAGTAAACCTAAATCCTTTAGCTTGGCTTCTAAAGTTAGCAACGCTTATTGTGCCGCTTGTTGGCACAGATGCGGCTAAGTTTACACCAGTATTGTTTGCGGCTTTAGCTAGTATGTTAGAACCGCCACGATACAAATCTGAATATGATATAGCAGAAGAACCGCCCACAAACTCAGAACGTAGGTCGGAAAAACTTACTGCACCTGATGCCGCTATTGCCATTATGGAGTTCCGAAAGCTGTTACGTCATCTTTAGCTACAACAGCACCCGCAGTTGTAATTTTAAAAACTTCTACGCTGTTGTAAATAAACACCATGTCAGAACCATCTAACGATGCTGACCAACCAGCGGGAAAAGCCGCCACGTTATTCAACGCAGTTGCAACAATGTCTCCATTGGCATCTACTAAGTCTGCAATATCTCTTGCTCTGGTCATTAGTTCGCCTCCAATGCAGATATACGAGCCTCTAATTCCTGTATGGTTGCTACCAACAGTGGTACTAGCTTGCTCTGGTCAATGCCCTGATAATCAGGAACAGACCGTGTAGCCATAACCGCCTTAGTAACTACGTGGCCTTCCTCACCAAGCACCGCTGGCGTGACTTCGTATTCCTCATCACGCATTGCGTCCTTAGCACCTGTAATCGCTTCTGGCACAATGTCTTGCACCTCGTGGGCTAGGAAGCCATCGACTGTGGTATCTGTGTCAGCGATAAAGTTGAAGCGAACAGGGTTAAGCTGTTTTAGCCTGTCAGTTGCACCCGTGATGTCGGTGACATTTTCCTTGAGGCGATAGTCGGATGAGGTGTTGTAGGCTGTTGACGAAGCGGTTTGAGAAATAGTACCAACCAAAGCACCAGATGTGTTTGTAAAACCTACAGCATTAGCGGTATTTGAATCAGTTGATTTAAGAACAAGACCAAGTTTACTACTTCCAGTGTATGCTAAACTTAAAGCACCAAACTGGATTGGACTCGTTGTACCCACCAGCAGATTGCCACTGCTGTCAATCCGCATACGTTCAGTGCCGCTCCCATTGCGGAAAATCTGCGTATCAATATCATAGTAAGCAGTAGGCACGTTGGATTGCGCTATTTGGAAATACGAGCCGCCACCTGTATTATCTACATATTGTGTGTTAAGATTTATATAACTACCGCCATTATTTACTGCAAGCTGTTGAATAGCACCACTGCCATTCGAAGTGGTACTGCTATTTATAACCTTTGATAAAACACTTCCCGAAGAACCTAAAACATCCGCGCCTGTGGCACTTGTCTGGAATTTGATTGCATTGTTGTGGTATAAGTAAGCTGAACCGTCAGCCTCAAAATACCCCATTGTTTCGCCAGTGTACTTTCCAATAGTAACATTACTGTTTCCACGCAGAATCAAAGCACCTGTGCCAGTATCATCTATATAACTGTTAGACCCATTGTGATAAATCTGCAAATCAGACCCAGCACCGAAGATGGCTTTGTCATTATCGCCAAAGGTAATGTCGTTGCCGTTGGTGTCTAAGTCACCGCCAAGCTGGGGCGTAGTATCATTAACTATATCAATGACAGCAACATTAAACGTGCCATAAGCAACTATATCTACTGTGTCGTTGAGAGCCGCACCAGATGCCAAAACAATGCTAGAGCCGTTTGTAGCTGTAAAATCTGTGCCAGCAATTAGCTTAATGCCGTTCAAATACACATCAACATAGCCAGCGTCATAGGTAGCGGCAAAAGTTGTTTGCCCTGCTGTCGCTGTATATGCCACACGATTTGCTGTGCCATTTACAGATGAACCAGCATTAACAAAGCCAGAGCCATCATAGACCTTCATAATGTCGTTGGCTGTATCAAACCACAAATCACCCTCAGTAGGTGATGATGGTGCTGTTGCGCTAATAAAGTATGTGTTAGCAAAGCTGTTGATGTCTGTCAGATTGGTTGCGACAGTGTTTACGTTTGCTATCGATCCACCAACAGAATTAACATTCGCAATGTTTGTAGCTACTGTACCAATGTCTGTAGCATCTGCCGCTACTGCATTAATATTTGTAGAGTTACCAGCAACAGCAGTTACATCAGATGAAATGCCAGCTACAGTATTTATGTTTGTTTGGTTAGAAACAGTAGGCGTTAGCTGAAGCCATGTTGTCGTACCAAGGTCATAAACCTTCATTACGTTATTAGTTGTGTCAAAGTACAGCGCACCATCTTGCAGTGCATTACCGTCATTGTCTACGCTTGGATTGCTGGATTTTGCTCCTAAATACGCATCATCAAATAGGTCAAATGTAGCGTCTGCCGCCGCCGCACTAGCGGCACTAGCAGTCGCTGATGTTGCCGCATTTGTCTCAGAAGTAGAAGCATTAGAGGCAGACGTTGAAGAATTTGATGCCTGAGTTGTTGCTGTAGCGGCAGATGTAGCGGCATTGTTAGCTTGTGTTGTAGCTAAAGCAACTTGAGCCGCACCATTTGTTGTAGCTTGTGTTGCACTGTTTGCTGCATTTGTAGCTGAAGTAGCCGCATTAGTGGCTGATGTTGCCGCAGATACGGCATCTACAACCAATGTAAAATGAGCTGTATCTGTAAGCAAATCGCCTATAGCAGAGTCGGCAATACAAATATACACATTGTTTAACTGTGCAGTAGTGCTGGACTTAACCAAGTCATGTTTAACGTATGCGGCTGTAGTTGATGTTGTGTCTGTTCCTTGGAATGTACCAATAGTAGTAGTAACCGTAACAGCACCGTTAGCATCAAACGATAGAAACTTGTTCGCTCTGCTTGCTGATGAAGGTAAGGTAATTGAGGAAGCGGTATCAGAATCTGACAGCTTCATTGTACGGCTAACCTTAGTTTCCAACTCTTGCTCAATAGCAATAATTTTATCTAAGTCAGTGTTTAATGCTGAGATATTAAAAGGGCCTGACGTTGGAAAGTCAGTAGTTCTAGCTACAGGAATATCTCTAAATACAGTAAAAGTATCAGTTCCCGAGCCATAAGTATCACCAAGAGTGATATATCCACCAGAAAATCCATCATCTACAGCAGTTCCTACAACAGCAAAAGTTCCAGTGCCTGTACCTCTAGACAGTGAGGTATCTACACCAGCCGCAGTTGTAAAAATAACATTAATGTCATCTAAATCAAAGAATGGAAAATCAATCGTTAACTGCGTTGTGTTGGCAGTTACCGCTTGGGTATATTGAACTCTAGCGTCATTGTCTGCAATTTGTATAGTAGCCATACTCTATCTATTCCTTATTCATGTTTTCCTGTCTATTCACATTACCATGACCATACACACCATCTAGTATCGGATCGATAATAGCAAGATTGCCCCCAGGCTGTATAAACCTTGCGTTTCTTCCTGTTTTTTCGTCAACATTTCCAGACAAAACATCACCCATTACACTGCCAGCATTTATAACAAATGAACCAGTAGGGCCAACAGTTCTTGCCGCTTGTACCTGTGCGCTTACAGGATAAGGGTCTTCTCCAAACAATGGACGGAAACCTATCTGATTATGGCTTAAAGCTTCAGCCGCATTGTTTACATCAGTAAACCAACCCATCAATCCTGACCTGTCTATTGCGTTTATTAGCTTTTGCTCAAAATCTTCGTCTCTATCAATGCCGTATTGCGCCCTTTTGATTTCATTAACTATTCCAGCTAAAGCTACAATCATTAATGCCCCTTGCCAAAACGCACCATCTTTTTCTTGCAAACCAGCAGTAAGCATTCTTACAAATGCACCCTGACCAAAACCCTTAAACTGAGTTAACAAAGAACCTACTTCAGTAGATGTCCATAACGCCCTGTCTCCAGCCCCCGGAGTTATAATAATACGGTCAACATTTTGATTTAACGCAACTCTAAACTTCAAACGCTGTGTTGAGTCTGTCCAATCAGAAGTATTTGGTAGCCATCTGTCCTGCTCCTTAATGCCATGCTGTTCTATTTGCATACGCATAATATCGTAGTCTTGTCTACCAATGCCGTTTTTAAGTAATTTTTCTTTGTTTGGCTGGTCAAGACCATCCCAACCTTTTGGATTCATAATTGCAGAAACCATACGCAAAGCAACCACATTACCAGCAGTTTCCTTGATAACCTGATTCCAAATGTTTAATCCATTAAAGAAAAACATTGCACCAGTTGCATCTGTCAAAGAACGTTCTAGTCCATAACGATTACCAAATATATCAGTAGAATCTACTAATGCATGTGCTCTTAAACCTAATTGTGCATCAATAGCTACTGCGGCTTCTTCTAGTTCTGTTTTTGTCATTCTTGCCGCAATTTTACTTGCTTCAAAAAACATGACATTCAAACCTTTATAAAAAGCCTGAAAACCTTCAACCATTGGGATTCTTGCTGTATCAGGTAAGGATGATATAGCGGCACTACCCATACCAGTTAAAATATTAATAGACTTCATAGCCCTTATGTATCTGCTAGACATAGCATGAGGGTCTTTAGACGCACCGTATGTGCCACGCAGTCTATCTCTTACAGCTCTAATATCGTCAAGGTCACGCTTTCTGGCTTCTTGTATAGACTTTCTCATTGTAACATCTTTTGTCTCTTTGAGTAGTCTGACGTATTCATCATCAACTTGCTTGACAAAGTTAACAAGGCCTATATCACCAAACTTTCTAGTTAGTTCAATGTCTATACTCATTTGACGAGTATGCATTCCAATGACAGCTTCAATATCATTTTCTAAAAAATCTTCAATAAGTCTATCTGGAATGTCTAATAGTCTTGCTTGCGCTCCAGATGGTAACTTAATAAAGTCCAAAGCATCTGTTCTTCCATCAAAGTCTAAGTACGGCTTTCTTCTCAATGCCGCATCCATAGACTCAGTAGCTATAATTCTAGCTTCTTTTGCAGACAAGTTAGGATTTTTTTGACGAATCCCTTTTACCACTTGGTCAATAAATTTTTTCATATTTGCATCTATCTTATCCCCCCTATATACACGGGGCATGTAAGACTTTGCAGTATTTACAGCAGGGCCAGTTCTACGCATCACTACCATTGCGTTTCTAATTTTTGCTACAAGAGCGTCATCACCAGCGGCGATTGCGTTATCTAACGCATTTTTTAGCTCAACACTAAATAAGCCAACTTTGTTAGCTTCATTGCCAAGTTCATCAACAAGTTTACGATATTCTTTTGCTACTAAATTAACATGCTTAGTAGCCCCATCTCGCACCCTATCCTTATCTCCATTTCGAAATGCTTTCCCAACACGCTCTCTAAATTGACGATATGTTAAAGTGTTTGGAGGCATTGAAAGAAAGTCTTGAACACCTCTAGTCATACCTCTAGCGGCTAATCCAATATCTCCCTGCTTTGGTAGTTCACCACGATACTTTGCATACTCTTGGCTACTCAAAACTTTAGCCCTGCGTAGCATTGGGTAGTATCTTACTTGTGCAATTTTTTCTACAGACTGATGCATAGCTTCTTCGCCATCACGAATCTTTCTTTGCATAACACCGCCCATATCAACCAACTCTGGAATAACGGAACGAACCAGCGGATTTGGACTTTTAGCTAGTCTGTTAACAGGATTAATAGGTAGCTTTTCAAACCCTAATCCAGTTGCTTCTAATGCTTCTCTTTCTATTTGCTGGTATGCTCTAGTTCTTCTAATTTCATCGCTTACACCAGCACCTACAGCTTGGGCTTTTAATGAACTAACTTCACCTTTTGCAACAGCTTCATTAACGCCCTTTCTTGCACCTAAAGCGGCAATTTTTTGCTGTTCTTTTAATAACTTATTATTCTCTACCTTTAGTTTGTGTTGAGCAGATATGTTTTTGCCTAACAAAGAAGATAATGAGCCGTTTATTAAGAATGCAGCCGCTAAAACCATAAGGCCTTCTTCTGAGTCCCTAGCATCATTTTGCGTCATTAAAGCGGTTTGCTGACCTGCCATTGTAGCCGCACCAAAAGTACCGCCAGCAATAAATCTATGTGTTGCTCCATGATGTCTAAGAATTTTAATAGGTGCTATAGGAGCAAACAAAGTAGGTCCAGCGGTAGCCATAAACATACTCAAACCCTGACCATGAGGAGATTTATTAATTATCTCTAATTCTTCTAAGTCTTTTTGTTTTCTATTAAATCTTAAAAGAAATTCTTCGTCACTGCCTACAGCATCATAAAAACCTAAGCCTTCAGGAGTTACTAATTTTTTAGCAATCTCACTATCATAAACACTATACCCTTGAACTGGCTTTGGTCTTCCACTCATTAAACCTGAATATTGAGCAAATCTAGCACCAGCAGTAATTGGATTGTATTGTCTAAAAGCTTTGCCTGCCGTAGCAAATACATGCTCAAAAGTGTTTGTGTCTTGAAATGCGTCTAGCTCAAAAGACTCTGGGTCTGGCTTTACATAAACATCACCATAACGATTTTTGTTTCTAAATTGAAAAAACTTATCTAACTGAGGTCTATCTTCTTGATACCTTGTATAACCTAATTTTTTTCTCTGCTGAACAAGTTCGTCTAAAGTAATATCTTCTTGCTGAAAACGCTTTCTTTCTTCCTCGTAATCATCTGGAATTTTATCTGCCAGTGAAAAAAATGTGTCAGCAACACTGTCAACTTTATTTGCGTTAACAATATCCTCTGCTTCCATCATTTTTACATCTTCAAGAGCAAAGTATTCATCGTCCCTTTCAGATGTTCTGCCTTCTCCAAGCAAAAAGTCTTTTACATATTCAGACGCAGAATATTCTACCTCTGGCTTCATTGCTTCACGAATGATTGCATCATCGTAAACTTCATTAGCCTCTTCTGCTGGGTGATTAATATTTAGTGGAGGGGTTCTTGCTGGCTGTTCAACGAGGTCTGGTGACTCTTGTACAAAATCTGATGCTTCAACAGGCTCTGAATCAAAATCTGTCTCCACTGCCTTTATACGCTCTGTAGTAGGAACAGAACCTAATCCACCCTCTTCGCCAGATATCATAGCTTGTTGAATGCCGTATTGCTTGTCTCTAGCTAACTCAGATTCAAATTTTTTTTTTGATTCCTCTTCTTCAGTGGTCATTCCAGCAACTAAATAATCGGCCTCTCTATTTCTGCGTGAAGGAAACTCATCTCCAAAATCTCTTAAATTATTAATAGCGGCATCCCAATCATCGCTAGTTACTTGACGCCAAAAATTAGGAGTTGCTGTCGCTAAATCTCCATGCTGAAAACGAACTGAAGCAATAGCGGTTGCTTTATTTGTAGGCAAATCATCAAACGATGTACCTGTTTTTGCATTCCATTTTTTACGCAAATCTTCTACAACTTCACTGTGAGAAAATTCATCAATTGTTTTTGCTTCGCTATCTGTAATGCTTAGATTTTTAGCTACTTGTTCAGCATTAGCACCCTTGATGCCTAAATACGGTTCTAATTTCTTAACAATAAGTTCAGGCAATCCTTTAAGGTCATTAAAATTGCGTTGCCCAAGATCAAAACCTGTAGCAATAGTAACTCCAGATTTCATATTTTTAGTTTTAGGAACGTACCCATTGAGAACACGTTTGCCTTCTTGTCTTGCTATAAAATCCCAATCAATGTTGCTCATTAATAAGTCCCCAAAGAATAGAAGCTTTCACGAAGGTTTATTAAATCATCCGCATCTTCATCAGAAAATCTAAAGTCCGATATATCAAAACCTGTACCAGCAGTGACACCAGTAATTGTATTAACCAAATCAATCAAAGGGTAAAGGTCATTTTTGTTTCTGCTTTTTGCATACTTGTTTAACTGGGCTTGAACTAACATCGGGTCAAAAGCATTACCTATTCTCATGATTTGCTTTACAGTATCATTCTTAACTTCTGACATAGCTTTATCATAGTCATTGCTAAGATGAGATGTGGCATATTCAAATCTATAAGAGTTACTATACATTTTGCTTACGCCAAATCTGTCTGTAACATAAACCGAATAAGTAGGTATATTACCCTCTGCCGCAACTTCGTTAGCTATAAATCTAATGTCAGCTTTAAAAAGATTTCTTTCAGGCAATAACAAATCACGCATATCTTGTTTAAAATTAGCTGGTAGTAATTTAGGAACTGCTTCGCCAACTCCACCCATTCTGTAAGCAAAGTCTTGAATCAACATATCCCTGTTAAGTTTAAAAATAGGTTTTCCACGAAATTTACCTTTTTCTACATTTGGAACAGTAGATTGTGCATTTGCTAAAATTGGGTTTCTAACATATAAAACTTGATCAGTTTCGGGGTCTTTTTCAAAACCATAACGTGTTCCAAAACTAGCAAATACTGACCTCATAGTATCTTTGGGTTTCATTCCTAATTTATGCTCGTATATATACCTTTCATAAAATAGGTCTTTCATTTGCTCTCTTAAATCACGATTATTAATAACAACATCTTTTAAATCGTCTACATCAATCCCTGTTCCAGATGCTAAATCTTCTAACATTTGCTGAACAACCGGACCTTGTTGGTCAAAGTCTACAAAATTATAAAAACCAAAAGCACCTAAAGAATCTTTTACTGCTTTGTCAAAAAACGCATCTGCTCTTTCTGCCTTGTTTAAATCTTCGCTAATTCCCGGCATTACTATGTCAGTTAGATTTCTTTCTGCTTCTGGTCGCTTGTCCCACTTCCCAGCTTCCATAGCCAGTTCAACGCTAGAATTAGTTGCTATTTGAAAAAACTTTCTAGCTTCTGAAGAAAAGTCATTTATTTGCCAAATATGATCAAGGGCTTGACTCTCATTCATAAACGTATATTCATCGTTATTTACCAAACCAGTAGCCATTTGGCTTAATACTTTAGCCGCCATATTTGCGGCAGATTCATTGTTCATATAGTTTTTAAAAAGAACCCTAGCTTCTGGGTGGATAAGACCATTGAATCTATTAGTATAAGCATCAGCAGTATCTACAGAAGCCTGAACAACAAGGCCATCATCACTAAAAAAATCCATGTCTATTATTTCAGTTCCAACAATAGCTTTGTTAGTACCGTAAATGTTATCTACTGCTTTTTGCTCTTCTTCACCTAATGTAATGCCTTGCCTTAATTGACGAAATCCTCTTTGAGCCGCACGTTCCATTTTGTCGTGCTTGTCCCAAGCTTCTCCATATCTGTCTAAAACACTAATAAATTGTTGTTCTGTTTTATAAACACCATTTTTACCTATAACTCCTTTTTTAATTAGGCTAGGCATTAACTTGGCATACACAGCTGGCGTTTTATCAAAAGTAGAGTTTGGGCCTAGAGCCATAACCATAGCCATTCCAATTTCTCTTCTATTTTCGCTATTTAAAACATGGTCTGTGTATTCGTTAAATTTTGCTTTCGCATCACCCCATTGAGTGGGCGTTAAGTCACCAACCAGCCACTGGTTTCTTAGATTTAAATATCCGTCAGTAATTAAAATTCTATCTTCATCGTTGTTAAATGTTTTCCAGTTTGTAAGAAAGCCAATATTTTCATTGTATGCTTCGTTAACTAGCCCAGCCTGAACTCCTTTACCTTCTTGAAAAAGAGAAGAAATTGTTGAACCTTTTAGGCTATGTATAGGATGATTTGGGTTAAGAAGCATTTCATTGATGTCTTGCTTACCAACAACCATCTGATAGCGTATGTTGCTAGATATTTCATCTAAGAGTCTATTGTTATATGTTACGCCAGCTTGTCTAAGCTGTTCTAATCTTTCTGCTGTTCTGAACAATGCTGTACCTAAAACTTGGGAATCAACAACATCACTGTCTAGATTCTGTTCAACAGCTTCCATAGCTAAATTCATAGCGGCTGGAAAACCGCCGGATTCAAACGCCGTTCCTATAGATTCTTGACCCACTCTTACAGCAATATTGTTTGCCCTGTTGTTTCTTAGTTCGTCTATTTTATTTGAATTAACACCTAGAGTTTCTAGGTTTTTGAGCGTTACTTCATCTTCTTCCAAGATTTCAGAGACACGCATCTCCAAACCCTCAACAGATGCATCATCATCCTCAACAGGCCCAACAGCATATAGCCTGCCTAAATCAATAGTATTGGTGTTAAACTTTTTAGTAAGCTCTCCAATCCCGACTTCTGTAAGTTCTTTTTGTTGTTGTGCAAACGCTTGATTTTCAGCACTAAGAAATGCACCTTCAATTTTAGGAGCTATCTGTGCATATATGTTTTCATCTACTGAGTCTCTTAAGCCTTGAGCATACCCATTCATATCAGCACGAACTTTGTCTGGGTCATTTGGGTTAGAACTTAAAGACCTAGTTGCAGCACTATTTATATCGTTTACAGCAGCCGCTACATACGTCCCTACTGCCGCTTGCCTATGTGCGTCCAAAACACCCTGTCTATCCTGTTCAGGAAGCCCCTGAACGGCTTTAGAGTAGTCTAGGTTTACAAGTGGAGATAACTTCCACTGACCATCTTCACCTTTTGTATATTTAACGCCAGCAGTTTTGCCATCTATTTGTGCTTGGCGTACAGCTTCATTGTAATCACCAACTCTTTTTTGAGTTCCAAACTCAGCTATAATGCCGCCTAGCTGTTGATATGACTTAGCGGCAGACTTAAAACCTGATAAATCAGGCATACCTGTTGGCTGAGTAAATACTTTTCTTCCTGATGTCGGCTTAAATACCATTTACCTACCCTTACCTACAGGTTGCATAGTGTTGCCAAGAGACATTGCAGTTGAACCCATTGCCGTTGTAAACTGAGCCTTACCAGCCGCCCTTGAACCAGCCGCACTAATTTGAAACTTACGTCTATTTGACATTCCCATAAGCTTTATAGAATTAATATCTTTTTTAGCTAATGCTTTTTCTTGACCAGCTAAAGCAGAAACAGACTGAGAAGTACCTAATGAAATGCCTTGTGCAGACATAGATGTACCAAGTGATGCAAGTTGTTTTCTGAGTAGGGTATTTCTTTCTTCTTCTTGTTGACGAGCTTGTATATCAGCCATCTTTGCTTGTTCTTCGTAAGCCCTTGCTTCCATTTCACTAGCGGCTTTAGCTTGACTAGCGCCAGCTAGTCCAACTATAGCACCAATGATTTGCATTTCTACGCCCATTACACTTCTACCTCTAACAGAATGCCATTTAACGTTATAGGCAATGGCTCATCTTGGGTTAAAGTCACTGTACCCTCATTGCCCCATCCAAGCAAATACACTTCCTTTCGACCTGTTATTGAATCTGGTTGATTAGCAAAGTTATTTGTAACTCTTCTAATCAAAAGTGTAGTGCCTTTTGTTTTTACATTAAGAGTTTCGTTTAAATCCATAACGGCACGAACAACTCTTCTCTTTTGTCCAAAAGATATACCATCAGGAAGCTGAAACTCAGCAGGCAATGTTACTAGCTCTGGAGTATAGTTTAAGCCAACTTCAATATTATCAACAGCAGATGTAAGCGTAAAATTACCGCTACCATCTGTAGTGTATGTTCCCATTGAGTAGTTATCTGACTTCACAACAATTTGCGTATTTGGCAAATGAGCTACTGTCCAGTTTGTTTTAGCTGTACCATTTGTATCTTTAATACCGCTATCTGTATGATAGTCGTTATCTAATAACTCTAAAGATGTAAAAGTAGCACTATTAATAGTTCTTTCGCATACGCAATAAACTCTTCTGTTAACAACTACAGCATTTTTAAAGCTACCCTGTGTTGACCATTCAGCCCATCCCTGTAACTGCTCTTTACGAATAGACATAAATACAGGCATTTTACCAGCAGAGTTAACCAGATACATATATGCTTCCATTTGGTCTTCAGCTTCACGCTGAGATGCCATCTGGGTAGGTGTGCCAATAATATGTGGAGAGAGCAAAGTAAGAGCATCTGCATTGTATGCTTGGCTTACATCTGAATAGACAAACTCTCTAATAGCTCCTTTAGATTTGGTCAAAAACACCATAGCACCGTCAAACTCTACTGGTACTACATCACCGCTACCGTAAGATGTCTGTTTTTTTACTGATATAGTTGTTGGCGTTAATGGCTTGTTTTCACTTGTAGGAACGTAAAGCTCTTGCTCAGAAGTAAATATACTTAAGTGTCTAAAAGAGCCAAGAGCCTTTATTTCTGATATTTGATTCTCAGCAATTTGTATTTGTATAGATTCATTATCCAAGCCTGTACCAACATCAAAGTTAAAAAACTCACCTGTTGTAGACATGAACAAATGATTAGGTAAATCTCTAGACCCACCAAATATTAATCGCTGGTCATGAAAAGTAACGGAACGAGCGTAACCTCTTCTACTATTAAAAACCTGTTCTTTCCAAGTAGTAACAGCACTAGAATTATGAGGAGCAGTATCAAACTTACCTGTAATAGTTGTTGAGCTTAAGTAAGCAATAACTTCTATATGATGAATTACATTATTTGAATCAGTAAATTCTATCTCTTCTCCTACCCAAGCAGAAGAAAAAATAGCTGTGCTAGCTGTTATAGTTTGATTATTAGTTGATGTGTTTGTTGGTGTAAGAGTTACAGCAGGGTCTGCAAATTTATAGTAAGGCTGATGAATAAATCCGCTTGATGTATCAAAAGCATAAGTTGCCAAACTAAAAGTAGACGCTGATGTTCTAGTCAGCTTCTGCATAGCTATATCTGGATGCACAATAACCATTGTATCACCAGACTGAGAGACTCTTAGCTCACCAATTTGAGATGTTGTCCAAGGGCATGATGTAATTGTGTCAGCAATATTTGTAGGGTCAGAAACGTCTACTACATCTAAACGTGCATTAGAAAACAAAAGCACATAAGCTTCATCTTCATCAAAGATGTAAGTTTCTGTTTGGTATGGTATGTCAGATAATTCTTGCAGATACCGTAATCCACCTCTACGTCTAATACCGCCTTGAGATAAAATACGAAAGTTCTTTAGGCTTTTTACACCATTCTTATATGCGGCTGAATCAACCCTAGATGACAGTAAGGGTGTTATTTCCCCTGCTGTAAAGTTGGTGTAAAACTGACGTAATAGAGCCATTCATTATGTGCCTTCTATTTGCTGGTATGCACCAACTCTTGCTCTGCTGTAACGGTTTAAGCGAATGCCTTGTGTAGTTACTTGCTGTGAGTCTCTAGCCTTAGCTCTTCTAAACTGTGCTTCTGCCAAGTTTGTGTAAGAGGTAGCAATATCACCTTTTCTAGTCACAGATAAAGCCAAAACAGATGCAAGCCTAAAAATAACCCACATAGTAAATGCAGGAGGCCAATACTGAGTCTCTGGTCTAAATATATAATTCAAGACTACATCATCAGCTACTTCGGCATTAATATACACATAACGCTCATAAATATCATAAGGCTGTGGAACATTATCTATAGTTACAGTAAGAACCTGTACTACAGGTGGGCTAGTAGGTAAATTATATGCCGCAGTCCATCTATCTAATGGTGCGGCTGTAAGTCTAGCTAATTGCTTCTGACCTGTTGCAAAGTTCCAGTTATGCTGCGCAAGACAGTCAGTAACCACATCCTCATATATTGTGTTAGCAACCAATGCTTCATCTGTAGCATCTGTAAATGAAGTCAAAGGCTCTAGTCCTATCAAGACCATAGCCTTTTGAGCAACCTCAATATCTGTGGATGGAGTAGTAGGCATTTAGTAGCCCTTCTTTTTGTTACCCATAGTTTTATTGCCCTTTGGAGGATTTAAGCACTTACCAGCACCTTTACACTTTCCCGGATATGGACATGGTTTACATGGAGTCATTACTTTACTCCCTTTCCTAAAGTTACGCCCTTGCCAAAGGTTACTGTGCCGTTAGATAGCTTTTTCGTCTTTGAGCTGGGTGAAGGGGCAGTTTTCACTGCCGCCTTCTTTGTTGGTGCTTTAGCCATTAGCGACTATCTGTTGTCATGCTAACAATGTCGCCTGTATCGACTACACCGCCAGAGTTAGAAACAACAGTAGCTATACCAAAACCGTTTGAGGCATTGATAAAGATTACATCGCCAACATTGATTTCACTGGACTTGTTATTAAAGTAACCAGCCGCATCAATGGTATTCAGAGCATCGGCAGTAGATTTGTAATGCCAAATATGAAAGCCGTTGCCTGAGTAGTTGACTAAGGTGAAGTCTGCAATTACGAGTGCCATTATAACCTCTCCTTATTTCTTTAGCTGAAGTTCATAACATGCATCAGCGTCAATAAGTGTAGCATTCATTTGCATCTTATTCAGAACAAAGTATGCGTCCTTATCGTTGTGATACTGCATGTTTGATGAAACATCTGCACCAATCGCATGACCAATCGATGAAGAGTGCCAAGCAAAACATTTACGGTCTACGTTACCAGAACCAGTTTCATCTAAGCCTGAGAACGGAAACCATGTAAAGCCAAGCCACTGCTTCGCAGTGATTGAGTTAGCAAATGGCAAGTTTTCTGTACCAATATACTCAGCACGTGAGAACTCATCAATGTCCATCAACTGTGACCAGTTTTCCCAACCTACAACACAGTAACGCTGACCATCATCAGGAACATCGTTGTTACCAAATGCTTCCATTAGGCTAAACGCCCATGCCAGTGTAATACCGTTTGTTGTTTCGTTTAGGTTATTGGTAGTTCCGTCCATAGCCGCAAGAATAAGCTCGTCTGTTTTACGGCCTAGTGCATAAGCACCTGACTGTTGTGCGACAAGCATTTCATCGTGGTTAATACGCAACTGGTCTAAATCATCAACCCACTCACCAGCAAAGTAATCTTCAAGAGTTACTGAGACGTTTGTGTGATCGAGATTCATAGGTGCTACATTACCATGGCGAGCCTTGGTAGTAGCAAAACCTTTACCGATTTTTTGAAACGTAGTCTTATTCTTTACACCGTTAGCTGTACGAATAGTACCACGTAACTTAGAGCCTTGACGCTGGTACGCCATGTGGACGCCAGATTCAAACTCCTCGATAAAGGAGGTATCAATAGTTGGTGTTGCCATAACACCCTCCTTTGTTCAAGTTACAATTAAGCTTTGTTCTTTCTGGTTATCTATCCACTTAGGGTCGTTTCCGATTATCCCTTGCTTCAAGGCCTTCTAGTACAATTACATTTTCACATAAGAAAGAATTAGAAAATTCACATTATCCATTCTGTCTCGATAGTTGAGCAAAACCAGCCCTTACCTTAGAGATAAATGCAGGGTCTTTCTCTTTCCAATAACGTGGGTCGTTTTGCATAGACATTAAGTCTTCACGACTAATACGCTCTTGAAACTCTGAGTCTGAAGTCATGTTAAACTGAGGCTGACCATTCAGTTCCATTAATTCTTCAAACAACTGAACCATACCAGAAGATGCTGGAATATTAGCAAATACGCTATAGGCTTGTTCGCTTAAATTATTATGCGCCCACCCATCTACACGCTCTAAACGCTTTTCAGCATATTCTCCTAATGCTTCTGATTCTTGATTCCAATCTGGCCCTCTTTGAGCATCAATCTGAATATACTCATTCATAAGACCGTTAAATTCATCCTGAGATAAACCGTAATTGTGTGCAGTATCCCTAAACCAATCTACCATTGGGTCATCATCAGCTACGCTGTATTCTAATCCTTCTGGCGCTTCAAACTTTAGCTCATAGTCTGCTGGACTAATTGGTGCGTTTGAAGTTGCTTCTTCGTTTAGCTCACCCACAATTTGGTTTCGTAATTCTTCTTTGCGTGTATAAAACGCTCTTTCTAGTTCGCCATAGCTATTCGCTAGCTCTTCTGGCCTGTCAAACTTCTCTGGAAGCCAATCAGGTCTATCTTGAGTAGTTTCCTGAAGTTGCTCCGACTCTCCAGCCTGAACTTCGTTGGTTTCTACTTGTGCTTCTGCTTCTTCACTCATTTTTAATCCCTATCTATTTTAATGGTTGGATTGCCCATAAGTCTTTGGGTTCTTGCTTTAAGTTGAGCTTTTCTTATTTCTTTATTCCAGTTGTCCATAGATTTTCTAATATATGGAGCATGTTGTGGGCTGTAAGCCATTCCTCCTTTGTAATTGTCTTGCTTCATTTAACAATCCCACTTCCTTAGTGCTTTGTTAATACGGCTGTTAGGGTCATTAGCCGTCTTTTTAGATGTAAGCTTCTTTTTCATACCCATCATCCGCTTACAAAAACTCTTACGTCTAGCGGCTGCTTTTGGAGACTTCTTGGCTTGTTTAGCAGACACAGGACGCTTAATGTTCTTACCCTGTCTACGCAAAGATGCACGACCTTTACGATTAAGTCCACCCTTTGGGTCTTTACCCTCTTTACGTTGCCATGCCGCTGACTTTGCCATTATGTTCTCGCTCTTGTAGGTTCTTTGCCACCGCTAGCTGGGTTGGTAGCACGTTTACGAGCCACAGCTTTCTTTTTAGCGGCTGGACTCATAGATGCCGCTTTTGATGAAGGAACACATTTAGGATAACCACGACCATCACCCTTAGAGCGTCCACACTTAGGATGCTTGCCATCTTTCTTAGATGATATGTCTACCCATTTCTCATCAAACCATTTGGTGAGGCTCATTTGTATTTACCCCCCATTTTCTTATATTGCTGTACCAACTGACCCGATGCATAAGCAGAAGGCCATTTCTTGACCCTCTTCTTAACCATAGCTTTTGCTCTTGCATATAACGCTGGGTTTGCTGGTTTAGCCATCTTTACGCCCCTGTTCACATCTTGCTTTCATAATAGCGACAATCCATCTAGCACCTTCTGCATGAGCTAGAGTTTCGATTCCAGTCCCTGCAGGATATACGTTATTCGTTGTGAGCGAGTCCAAGTAGTGTATAAAATCTTTTCCAATACCACTGCCGAACAGACCATAGGCTTTACTATTAAGGTCTTTATCAACTTCTTTGCTGTACCCACGACCATCGACTGAAACATTTATCTTCTCCTTCATTGTTGCGGCATCCCTTGCTGAGCTTGCATTAGCTGTTGCATTGTTTGTACATTCTCTTGTACTTGGCTTGCTTCAGCTAAAAGCTCCTCTTGAATACCGAACTTAGCGGCTAGATACTTAATAACAGCTTCTTGGTTGTACAACACAGGAGTTATCTCAGGTCCGAAAGTAGAGGCAACGGTCTGTTGGAAGCGAACAAAATCAGACACGTCTTGCTGGTCTTGCGCTCTGAGCAGGGGAGAAACTGGCACAATACGCAATTCCCTACCGTCTACTTTCGGTATGTCTAACAGCCCCTGTTTTTTGTAGATGTAAACAATTCTCTCTACTAACGGCTGTAAAAACTCTTTCTGCATACGCCCAGCTACAGCACCCATATCTCTAGCTACATCAGCTAGCCTTTCAGATACTTCTGTAGCAGAAAGTGGTGTTCTTGCATTTGGTCTTGTGTCTAGCTCATCAATAAACAATGCCTTACGCACATTCCTACGCATATCATCCAAAACAAGCTGTGCTACATCAAATCTGCCAGCACTCTGCAATGGAGATATACTCGATCCGGGACTTCTAGGTATAAAAGTTCCGGGCTGTATAGTTATGTTATCAGGATTAAACACACCATCATCATCGTAAATATAGCTACCAGCGATAGCCATTTCAGCGTTTTCAAGAATTAGCTGTACTGTTAGATTCAGTGTCTTAACTGCTGGCATTGCTTGAAGCAGTGGACCACGACCCCAAACTTCAAAACCAGACTTAGACCAACGTGTAGTAATCCAAGGAATAGAACCACGTCCTTTGAACGTGTCCTTAATTAAAATCTCGTTGTCTGTCTCAGATATTAGATAGTAAGTGTATTCATCTTTAAATCTGTTTGTTTCATCATAGATAGTAGCTTCAATAATCTTGGTTTTGCGAGTTGGATTGCGTTTCTGCTCACTAGCCATCTTTTCTGAATATTTAGCATTAGGATACCGATGCTTTACTTCGGTAATATCCATGTTGTTGTTCCAGCGAAACCAGTCAGATACTCCATCCATTCGACCCGGCAATAAAGCCAAGTTGGTTGGGGGAACAGAAGAAAAGTGTAAGTCACCTTGAAAACGCCCTTCTTCAACAAGAAGGTTCATAGTTCCAATACCCAAGTCCTGTAAACCTTCGTGCATCTCTGCATTGAAGTTAGAGTTACGCAAACCTTCATGTATAAGGTCTGTAATTCTATCTAGCTCTTCATCAAGAGATTTACTTCTTAGTTCTTTTGGAAAGTCAGGACCGGGGGCGAGTCTAAATGCACGACCATTAGGAGGAAAAAAACCAAGTTGTAAGCGACTAGCAAACTTAGGAAGACCCACAACAGCAGTTTCGTCATAGATATTCTCAGTTCTACGATTTGCACTGCTTTCTTGAAAGAAGCTCTCACGATGAGGAATAGCGTAATCATAGATTTCCTCCCACAAATCAGTCCAAGAGTTCCAACGACCCTTGGCTTTTTTGTATCTGCCCATGACACGTTTTAGCTCGTCTTTATTGTCACCACCAGAAACATCAGGGTTTCCATCACCTTGGCCCGCACCGTACATGTTATCTCCTTAGTTTCTAATAGAACCACTTGTTTGGGGCTTTGACCCACCCATCTGTTTTCTGCGATAACCCACGAAACCTTCTACACCCTCATCTTGAAGCGACCTACGACCAAGTAAGTTAGATTGACGCTTTCTCTCTTGGTCAGCTTGACGGCTTTCTTCATCAGCTTCTGACTTAGCAAGTCTTTCTTGCTCAGCTTTTTCTGCGGCTACTTGCTCTTCACTTTTCTGCGGCGTTTTAGGTTTAGAAAATAAACTACCCATTTTTGTCTCCTTCGGTATCATCAAACATGATTTGCGCCCCATCTTTAATCAATTCACAATATAATTGATAAGGACTTAATACCCAGAACTTATTTAAACCAACTATATGCTTTACAAAAGAAACGCAATACATAAGCCTTGGCATATATACAGGCTTATCTCTAACAACAACGTCAAGGCATGTGAAGTTTTCCATCATTGTAGCAAACAAAATATCTGCATCTTTGCCTTTGTAGCTTTCAAATTTAAAGCCATGTGTAGAAAACTCGTACTTATGCCAAATCTCATGCTCTACATCAAATTTAACTGCAAAAACGTGGCTAAAACCTTTTCTGTGCCTAGTAAAAGTCTTCCATAGTCCTATGTTTTCGCTTTCACAGAAGCAAATTATCCATTTCACAGCCCAGAAACCCTTCTTGAGAGCCTGTTCCTTGCTTTTAATCGTCCAAAGGGACTACCACCTCGCTCTACGGTGGTGTGAGAAGCTGGTCTATTGCCCCCAAATATGACTTTTCGACCCTCACCGCCACCTAAGAAAGCATACTGCAATGCGTCATGTATGTGTGAGAACCTGTTTTTACTAGGTCGTTCATCATATCGTTCATTGCCCATATTATATGTGCGCTTGTACTGATAGCCACCTTCGAACCCTGCTATTAAAGTAGTACAATTTGGGCTTACAGTCATACACGGATAGCCATCTGACATGCGGTTTAGAACACCTTCGACTGCTTCCACTCGCATAACAGCGTCATTACTTGGAGCAGGGTGAGCATTAATGCCAGCCGCACGCAATATCATAAACGGAGTTTGCTCAGACGTTTGCGCCATCTGATTACCAGCAGGGTCACCAACAAACTTGAAGCTATGCTTATCCCAATCATTTTTAGAGATTTCTCTTTTAAGAACTTCAGCAAATCGACCTGCACCCATATCTTGACCAATAACTTCATGGAATACCGTCCACCTTCCTGCAAAACCTTGCTGAGTAAAGACAGCACTTGGAGTTCTTCCAAAGTCGATACCAACTATTACCTCTACACCATCAACAGGCTCAATAGGGGACTTTGATACATGAGATTCTTTTCTAAAGGTCGCATACACTGGCTTGCCGTCCATTAGGGCTTGGTATTCATTCAGAACATATACTTTTACCCATTGTGGGGTTTTACCCAATATAATCTTATCATAGTAGTCGGGCTGTATGTTCTCTCTGTTCTCGGCCTTGAGATTCTTCTCATAACCTAAAAGATTACCAGAATCATCACGTTTCTCTTTCATAGCTCCAGCTTGCCTGTAAAACGTCCAATCATCAGGCTTAACAAGTAATAGCTTTTCATCAGAAGCCATATACTCAGGTGCTGGTACTTCGCCAGCCATAATACCCCACCAATGCGTTTCATCAGGAGCATTCGTGTCCATAATAACGCCAAACCAACTCGGACCGCCATCACGCATAGAAGGGAAACGACCAACACGCATAGTACATGCATCAACGATAGACTTAGGAAGCTCTCTAGCTTCATTTAGCCATACGCCTGTTAGCTCTAAGGAAAGTAGCTTTTTTACGTCTTCTTGTTTGTCTAATGCTAAAAAGATGACTTCTAGCTCAACGGTAGTCTTATCCCCCAATGAGAAGTTGACAAGATGGGTGTAGGGAGGACTCCACACAAACTTGCCAACTTCATCACCGAACCAATCCCTCCACGTCTTAATAGTCGTGGTTTTTAATTGGGGATTGGTATTACGAATAACAGCCCACCGTGTTCTGCGTACCCCAGCAGAATTAGGGGCTTGGTTGACTGCTTTCCGCATTATCTCCATGCAACAAGTCACGGATTTACCAGAACCAACAGGACCTCTAATCCCTCTTACAAAAGACTTATCTTTCATAAAGGACTTAGCTACAGGTCCGGGTGGTTTATAGTCTAGGTTCATTATTAACCATAAAATTTTCTAGTTAAAGAGCCAGAAACTCTACTGCCAATCAGTTTTCTAGCCGCAACACCTAAACCAGAACTCTTGCTAATATCTGCTGGCTTGCTATCAGCTTTTGGCTTACTAACAGGAATATCATTATCAGAAGAATCTGGCTTAGCCTCTGACTGACTACCATAAGAAGGAGACGTTCCATCTCTAGCCGCTCTGTATTCATCAACTACAGTTCTTCCATAACTACTTGTAACACCACCACCAGAAGAAGAACGCACTATGCCTCCACTCTTACTCCTAGCGTAAACCTTTTTGCCAGTCTCTTCCTCTTGGGAAGTTATAGCCATTTCTTCTTGCTTCTTACGTCTTTGCTTAGTTAAGTAATCAATCTCACTAGCTCTATCGTCATTGTTACTGTTCGCCTGATTTCCCATAATCACCCTCTCCTATAAAAATATATTTTAGTGGTTAAAACTTAATTAAGTCCATTGTGTGTGTAGTTGACCTTTATATGGATCAGTCGCAGTTTTTCAAGGCGGGTGTTCATGTACTTGCATACCCATATGGGACCCCTAGTCTACGTTAAAGTTTATCTGCACAGCCGTACTAGGAGTTCGTACAGCATCCTGTCTAAATCCTGCCCTATCCATTAAATCCCTAGCGGCTTCAAGCCTTACATACTGTGACTTAC
>Ga0181403_1000048_pt1 | contig 28204 bp, 39 predicted proteins | sample 26SPOviralmetaG_FD_130132 | JGI IMG/M metagenome (GOLD analysis project Ga0181403, IMG submission 130132) | Marine viral communities from the oligotrophic San Pedro Time Series (SPOT) site, San Pedro Channel, CA, USA - 26 SPOT_SRF_2011-09-28 | ecosystem: Environmental > Aquatic > Marine > Strait...
ACGCTACTCTGTATCGAGCCGCAAAGTCATTTATCCCTGATACATTAGATGCTACCGTATTTACGTTAGAAATATCAGTAGCCACAGTTGATATGTTTGATATAACACCTGATGCGTTGAGTGCCGCCATGTGACCTACAACAGTAGAGGTTCCTAAATTACCCATTGCTGTTACGTTTGCAGATGTTCCAAGAAAACCCATGTCTTCTACAATAGCAGACGTGCCAAGCAAAGCCATGTCAGCTATAACTGTACTTGTTCCAAGTAAAGCCATTGCGCTTATGTTAGAGCTTGTACCTAGCAATCCCATATCTTCTATAACTGCTGTTGTTGCAAGCAATCCCATGTCTTCTACTACTGCTGAAGTTCCTAATAGGTTTATAGATGTTGCTACATTAGCTACACTCTGAACAGCAGTAATAGTTGGTCCAGCTTCTGGCACACCAGTTGTAGCATTGAACGCAAGAACTGTACCTTTTCGTGTATCTTTAAGAGGCAATGTTGTTGTAACAGCATCATCAGATTCCTGTAATCTTAATCCTCTATCGGCAGTATCATCCACATCAGCGTGAATTGCTATGATTCTATCCAGTTCTGTATTCAGAGAAGAAATATTAAAAGCACCAGAAGTAGGAAAGTCAGTAGTTCTCTCGAGTGCTATTGCTCTTACAATGATAACTGTCGAACCACCACTTGCTCCAGTCACACTCATTGTTACTGTCCCAGTTGAGCCATTACCCCCTGATACGGTGTAGTGAGTGGTTATTGTTTTGAGTGTATTATCTACAAAAACTCTTAGGTCTGCATCTGCAAAGAACTCAAAGTTAACTGTAAACGATGTCTGCGTTGCACCCTCAGATACAGCATACGATACTCTCGGTGTATTATTTGAAACTGATATTGTCATGTTTTACCCCAATCTTCCAGCAATACCTCGGCTCATGTCGTTTACAAAGTCTCTAAGAAACCATAACCTAGCTCCAGGTAAATTGCTAATAAATTCTTTTGCACCCTCTCCGTAGTTACCAGAGAGAAATGTTCCCATCGATGTTACTAAGTCAGAAGTAATGCTAACTCCACTCCCACCAAGACCAGCAACAGCATCGAGTGTGCTTTCCTTTTGCGGAAACTTAGGACTAATCATACCCATACCAATGTCAGGTCCACCAAGAGCCATTGACGTATGCATCGCAGTATAAAAAGTATCAGAGTATAAGGCGGCAAGACCAGACATATCAAATGCTCTAGCCATTTTATCTTCAAGAGTCATCTGTTCGAGAACAAAAGGATTGCTTCGATACTTAAGTTGCATACCCATATACGCTAATCCCATTGCCGCAACAATACCGGTCAATCTATTTGTTACTTGGTCTTGAGCGTACAGCGTTGTTATCTTGTTTAGAGCGGCGAAAGAATAAGAATAAAACTGAAAGGGTAAACCAAGCATTGCATTTTCAACTCGAGCATAGCCTCTTATCCTCTTGTCTTCAGTAAGTCTCATCAACCTACCAATAGCCATAGGAACATAAAAGACTCCATCAACAGCGATTGGCTTGTCTGCTGGTGAACCCATAAGAACTGTATTTTTTACAGTTGCATTTAGTGTTCTTCTAAATATTTGCGTAGCTTCTGGGTCATCCCATGCTTCTGAATTAGCAAGATAAAAACCATCAGAGTCTTCGATGAATTCTTTTTTACGCATGTTGTTAATTTTTGTTGCATCTTTTTTGTTGATTCCATTTTTTAACAACCACTTTATTTCTTTATCGCCAGCAGTACCATTAGCCATTTTAATAGAGTAGTCAATAATAGTGTGGCTGTTTGCCATAGAAGAAAACATTTTAAATGTACGAGTCATTGGACCCAGCAAGTTAAGCTGGAAAAAAGTATTCTTAGCTTTTGATGTCCATGTACTTTGAAAAGGATTATTAAGCATGTCTTCCATAAGACGCAAGTGTACATCACCCTTTAATATCTCCAGCATTTCTCCAGCAAGACGAGCTTCCATAGCGTTCATTCTTACCTTTTCATTATCAAGAACACGAATAACTTGACTAAACAATGGCTTTAAATCATTTGTCATCATTACAACGGCGGCATCAGGAAGAGTAGAAAACCCAGCACTACCAAGATAATTCAGAGTAGCAAGGTCTTTCATTACAGTTGCAATTCTTAGATTCAGAGCTTCTGGGTTCTGTAAAACTACGCCAGCAACTCTATCATAGCTGTGTAAAAAATCTCTACGAAGTTTATTAGCTGATTTCTTGCTTACTCCTCGAGCAAGCTCTTTTGAAATAATATCACTTATAGCTATCTCTGGGTCTTCAAAATCAAACGCTTTATAAAACTCATACTGTGATGCAGTCCTGTTTGTGTATGCCATCATTACTTGCACAGGATTTGTTATAATAAAATCTTGCACAATCTCATTTGGCACATCAATGTTTCTATGTTTAAAATGCTTTGACTTACCAAACCCATAGGACATTGTTTGAAATGGGTCGCCTTCACCAAGTATAGCTTCAATAGCTTCATCAGCCCTCTTCTCTATGTCGGATTCATTAACAGCAAGTTTAACATATTCCTTATTCATAAAAGTTTTTGCTTCTGTACCAGTTAATTCTTCACGACTTACTTTCTTTCCGTCTTTAGCATAACGTTTAACATAGGAAATTTGCTCTGGGTTCTTACGAAACTCATTCATAAGTATCTGCTTAAAAGACTGACGTTGTTCTTTAATTCTATTTTTATTCCAGAATCTAGGGAAAAAACTGTCTTCACCAGCTTGTGATTTATACGTTGCCTCACTTGGAGTAACTTCAAGAGCACTCTCATTCTTTTGTATTTCTTTCGATAACTTATCTTTTTGAAAATTAAGTTCTTCTATTAGGTCTTTGTTGCTACCAGCTTTTTCTAATCGTTGATTTATTTTAAAAATTCTATCTGCCGCCGTTTGGTTTCTAGCTATAAGATTTTCTTTTGTAGCAAGATGTCCAGTCTTTTTAAGCCTATCCTCCCATGTTTGGAAAAACTCGTTCCAACTTCTTACAGCTTTTTGCTCAAGCTCTGTCATAGCTAAACCCTTTGGGTCTTTTAAACTTTTCTTCCAAGTTTCTTCAAGCCATGTTTCGAAACCTTTACGTCTAAATAGATAATCAAACTTAGCCTCAACTGGTTTACCCTTACCAGTTATCTGCCCATAGATATCTAACAGTTCATCATAACGTCTTACCCATTCGCCTTCATAAGCTGATGCATTTATATAAACACTATCAGGAGCTTTTGCTCCGTTCTGCTGTGCTTGGAGAGCAGTTCCATGGTCACCAATCAATCGTATCATTGCTAGTTTTGCATCTTGTGAATATTCTTTTGACTGGAGAACACGCTTATATGGATTAGTAACACCTTTATATAACCAACTTTTTGTAAAAAGATTTTCCATAAGATTGAAATTATCTTTCATATCTCCATTTTTATTCTCAAGAGTTCTTAATTGTTTCTCACCTTCAAAGTATTTATTCATAGCTTTAATATTATCTTGTGTAAGATTGCCTCTTAATTGACTATCTGAGTACATCTTTTTGCCTTCAGAATTAACTCGATTTTGTAGAAAATCTACAGCACCATTTGGATTTGTTAACTTATCAACATCAGCATCAGACAACTCATCCATTCTTAAATTAAAAAACTCAGGTGTAGTTTGCCTTTGCTTACGTTGACCAACCAATGCCATTTGTTCAGCATCAACAGAGTTGGTTACTCTTGCCATCTCAGATATTTCTTGTTGTGTTTTAAACATTGCATTAACGCGTACATTACCAGCTACAGCAGTAAGACCACCAAGAGTACCACCTACAAAAAAACCAGCACCAAGATTCAAAGCTGACTCACCATAGGTTGCTGTTGGGTCAAATAGCTGGCGACCAACCTCGAGTGGAGCTTGAAGTGCAGTAACACCAAGACCAACTCTTAAAGCAGATTTAGCTACACCAAACGCTGGACCTCCAAACGGCAAAGCAATTAAGTTAAGTGGGTCAAAGATACCAGTTGTAAACTGAGCAAACAAACTTGAGTTAGCAAGTATTTGTCTTCGCCTTTTCATAGCATCTACTTGTGACTTCAAATCATTTAGATGATTTATATTTTTGGCATCTTTAAAAGAATTATAGTATTGCTCATATTGACTTCCTTTAATCTCTTCCATGACATTCAGAGAATCATCATAAGCAACATCTCCATATCTTGATTCAATGTATGCTGCATTAAGAAATGATTGATAGTTGTATCCTATTTGTGCGTGTAGAGTTTCTGTCCAAGTTGGAGAAGAAAGAACTGGGTCAACTCTTTGTGTATTAAATTGATACTCAGGTTCATGAGCGTATATTCTTCCTTCTAGTTGTCTCATTTATCTTCTTTCTTGAGAAACTCACCAGTATCTTGCCAATGCCTAAACTCTTCAAAAGATACTGTAGCTAATTCTTTATCGCTTGCTATAAAACTAAGCTCACTAGATATACCTTCAGTTAGAAAGAAAGTTACATTATGCTTTTTAATCTCAGAATATTCATCAGTCGATGTAAATTGTTGAGGAACTAACCATGCTTTTTTTGCACCAGTTGTATCAAGTTGAGGACTGCCACCAGCAACCTGAGATATAGCTGACACGATTCCAATAACACTTCTTGAAATTGCATCACCGCCACGACCACCAGCTCCTTGAATACCATCTCTGTTTCCCCCTCGAATATCATACTGACCATAAGTCTCTAACTTTTCTTGCACATACTCTAACCAAGATTCTTTTGTTTCGTCGTTAGGAAATATTCTATTAAGAGCCATAGATGAACGCACCTGTCCATCTATAGAAACAGCAACAGGGTCAATAACATAATCCTCTGTTGGACCGAAAAAAGTATCCATAGTTGAAACTGCATACCTTGTTATATCTTTGATGTTTATATCGGCATTTTTATTTTGAAAAATGTAGTGAGGAACAGCTTTCATAAGCAATTCGTGAAACATACTGCCGTTACCTCCAGCGGCAATAACAACATCTTCTGATGCAATTTCATCTCGTATTTTCTTTACTGCATCTGCATAAGAATCAACATCCTTAGTAAAAGTAGAGCTGTTTACTACTTCTTTTAATTTATCTTTATATGACTGACTGTTAACATACTCTCTTTGATTCTGTAATACTCTAGCAATATTCATAGTGCCACCAGTAATCTGACTTATCTTATAGGCTTCTTGGATATCTAATACAGCTCCATGAAGTTCTTTATCGACTCTAAATACATTGTATGGTCTATATCTTATTGCTCCCTCGTTTGTTTTTTCAGCAATAAGAGTTGTTCCTTTGACTATATAATCAAGAAACATTTGTGCTGGAGGCCCAGTTATCAAACCATCTCGCACTTGAAATATAAGTTCTTTTGTTTCTTGTGATACAATCCCATTCTTTTGTAGAAGGTTAGTAAACACTTTTTGTATTTCGCTGTTAGGTTCTGCAAACTCTTTACTCATCAATATTTGCTTTACGCTTTTACCTTGTAATCCTGGAATATTACTTGCAACAGCAAGAATAAACTCATCTGCCGCTTTGCTGTTTGCTGGGCTGTTTGTCATAAACACACCTGAAGTAACATTATTAGCAAATGTTTCAGCTTTTCTTTGAGCAACCAGCTCACCAGCTATTTGATTTGCATTATTTATTTCAGCTTTTATATGAGTGGCGATTGCTTTTCGTGTACTTAAAGCAAGGTTTGTCTGACCACCCTCTGATATTTCCTGACCTCCAGCTCCAACTGCTCTTCCTTTTGTTAGAGAAGGAACAATAGTTTCAACTGCTTTTTTTTGTTTAGGAGAAAAGTCTTTATATCCTCTTATCTTAGCAACATCAAAAGGTTTTCCTTGTGCTATGTTATTAGTCATTGCAGACACAATATCTCTTAGCTTTACTGAGTCGAGTTGATTGTTGTTAGTAAAAGAATTTATAAGCTCAGAAGATACTGATTGAGCTATCATTGACCTAACTTGACCTTCAACTTGACGTAACTCAGGATTAGTAAGAATAGTTTTCTTTGCTTTCTGTGTTTTACCATCAACTTCTTTTTCAATAATCGTATTTGCTTCTTTTTTTATTTTTGCTAGCTCGGTTAATCCATACTCTATTTTTCCTTCAAGAGTTGGAATAGAAGCAATCTCTGACGCAAACGTTGCATTTTTAGAACCACCTTCGCCATAATCAAACAAATCCATTTTTCTATCAAAGGCTTCTCCTTCTATAGCATTGCTTATTTCTGCTTGATTTAGTCGGCTCTGTTGATTTACATAACTTTGAATTTGACTTTCATTTGCTATTAAAGTTTTAAGAGATGAATAAAGATTACTTCTACCTTCTGGGTCAGCAACAACGTGCTTCATCATTTTCCCAATAATTTTTTTATCATCATCCTTTATGTTTTCAATAGAATTTATACCAGCACCATTTGCTACTTGTGCCATCCTCATAACAACTTTTAAATCTTCAGGAGCGTATTTCCTCATGACTGATTTAATTCTTGCAATACCTAGCTCTGATGCATGATGTACTTTAAATTGATTAGCACTTCGCGTTTTACCACCACTAAAAGTATTACTATTATTTTTTGTTTGATGAAGAGACTTTAGTTTATCAGTAGTTGGGTTAAGAGCTTCAGCTATCATTTTGTCAGCAGTCTTTTGGTCAGAGACTGTTTCCATAATGCTTCGTTCATTGTTTAAATAGTTCTGTGTAATAACTTGGTCATTTTGCAAACTGATAGATATTTGATTATTTGCTTGTCTAATCAGTAATGTATTCCGAACCCCAGAAGTAAATTGAGTTCCATAAGAAAGAATTTTATTCTTATATTTTCCTTCATACTTCGATGCAAGTTCATCTGTAAACTCCTCGAGCATTGCACTTGCTTTGCCTGGATTGAGTGGAAACTTAGCTTGAGCATTTGCTCCTTGCTCACGAAACTTTGTTTCAAGAATAATACCAAATCTTTTGGAGGCTTCAGACTTAATAGCTTCTTGTGCTATCATGCCGTATCCTTTAGTTGGTAAATTCGCTAGAAGCTCACTCATTACATTTTTTGCTTGACCAGTCTCAGGGTCGATACCGAATAACTCATCATCACTTTTGCTTGAAATATAATCACGACCACGCTCTTCAGCTTTATCTGCCGCCATCTTAAATGCCTCATTAGACATTTTATTTACAGCACCTGATATTTGACCGAGAGAATTAGCGACACTCATGTCAGCTCGGATGACTCCTATCTCACCACTTCTTACTTGTCTTTTATATCTTGCAACCATAATAACCTACATGCTTCTGTAAAAATCACCAGCTCCACCAACAACTGTACTCAATGCTGTCATCTGAGATGCTCTAAGTGCGGCATCACCAGCTCGTAAAGCTCCAAGTCTTCTAAGTCGTAGCTGTTCCATTTGTGCAAGACCTTGAAAGTCCATTCTCTTTATATCAGAACTAGCTAATGACTTTTGAGAATCCTTAAATGCTTTCAATGACCTATCATCATCTCTATTCATAAATGCAAATTGTGCTTCGTTTACTTCTTCTGCTTCATCTAACTGGTCAAGAATATCATTATGGGCTTCCATAGTTTGTATCTTACGCTGGAATCTTTCTTGCTCAAGCTGTGCCGCTTCCATTTCTTTCTGTCGCTTTTGTTCTTTCCCTTGTGCAATAGTTGCACTTGCACTTAAAAGAGAACCAGCGAAACCTAGTATTGAAAATGGGTCCATTAGAATGTTACCTCTGCTATCAATGAGTTGACTTGTAATGACAATGGAGCTGACTGACTAATTGTTACTTGTGGGTCTTTTGAAAATCCAAGTAATCTAAATTCTTTTTTGCCAGTAACAGCTGTTCTTGCCAAACTTAAATCATCAGTAACCTGACGAATAATAAGATTATTATTATTTACAGATACCGATAATGTATTAGATAAATCTAATATAACTTTGTTCATACTTCTTGGTTCTCCAGTCATTGGACCTGATTGAGACATAGTATCTATTGGGTTTGTTGTAAGAGTAACATCAAACTTAAATCCTATTTCCACTGATGAAAGACTATTGTCCACAGCCGATACATCGATGTTCCCACTACCCACAGTAAACTGACCAAGATAATGAGTGCCAGAGACCACATCGAGGACTGCACCGTTAGCAAAATCAGAGCTGACATCGAAGACTCCGCTAGAGCCAGAATATGTTTTAGCCATATCAGTATTAAAGCTACTGTCAAACTCACAGAGAATATATTTATTTGTACCATCCCCTTTATCAAACTTAACTACAGCATACACTCTTGTATCAACTGTGCAAATAGAATGAAATGTTCCTTGACTTGTAAACTGCGTCCAGCCAAATCGTTGCTCACCTCTATTTGAATTGAATACACCAAGAGTTCCATTTGCATCTACAAGAAAGTAGTAGCTTTCAGCTCGGTCGATACCACCAGCAAGAGTGCTGGCTTGTATTGGGTTTTGTATTAGATGAGAAGCAAGGCTTGATATAGGTTGTCCAGTATATGCGTTCTGTCCGTCATCAAACAGCATCTCTCTTACTATTTCACCAGAACCCTGAATATAAACAGTTGCACCATCAAACACATAAGGTCTTACAAAAGATGCACCAAAAGGTGTTTGTCTTTTTATTGTAGCATTTGTAGGGGTTGTAGGCTTTTCAACAAAAGCTGGCACAATAAATTCATCAGTAGATGTAAACGCTTGCAAATCTCTATTCGATACAAGATGTTTGATTGTATTTACTTCTCCTATTGCCGCACGAATATCAATAGAATCATTGTCACTTGCGTCACCAATATCAAAGTTAAAAAACTGATTCGACTTACTCGCCCATAATCCATCAGGTTGAGATATAGTCCCAGCATACCACAATCTATTCTGATGAAAAGTAACAGCTCCAGGGAATCCTCTTAATACAGAGTAAGATTGCTCAGACCAGTTCGTAGCTGGTGCATGAGTTTCAAGGAAGGGAGTACCACCACCAGCTACAGAATCATTCGCATTACCACCAGCATTAAAAGTAAAAGTATTATCATCAATTACTTCAGCAACAGTTCTTGCTCCATTTAAATTACTTGCAGAAATGCCACCGACTGTATTTGCATTTGCTATTGTAAACGCATCACTTGCGGAGAATCCGTGATTGACTAGTGTCACCTCTACTGTAGCCACGCCGTTGTCCGTCCGAAAAGAATCAACCTTAAGTTTCTTCTTAAGAGTAGCTAAAGCATTTCCTGTTGCTTGGGTTGCTGACTGTACAGATGTAATTGTTATCTCTTGGTCATGATACTTAATTGTAAGACCAACATGTTTTGAGTCTGCATAGTTACCACCAGATTGTGAACCAGTTAAATCCCAATACGCTTCACTTGTTGTAAGAGTTATGCCATTACCAGAACTAGCTGATGGGTCGAGAGTAACTCCCAAGTCTTGAAACTGAAAGTATGGTTGATAAATCTTTGCACCAGCAGACTGCGTATCAAATGTCTTTGTCTCCATCTGAAATGATGTAAGACCAGTACGCACAAGTTTACGCACCATAAATGTTTGATGAGCAATAAACATAACATCACCAGCTTGAGCATAAGTAACTTCATGCATATTAAGATTGGTTATAGGTATGGTAGCACTGCTTGAATCTGCTGTAAGTGTAGTTGCAAGCGTAACATTGTTACTGGTATCTATTGAAAACACTCTTATCTTTTGATGCTCCAGAGAAACAATATAGCGTTCATCATCAGAAAATATAAATGGAACCAGCCTATGTTGCTGGACTTTAGCTGTATCTATAGATGTATCAAACTCATATATCTTGGAAAGACCAGCACGTTTAATAACTCCACCTTCTGCTCGAAGAAAGAAGTTCTCAATCTTTTGAGCTGAGTTATTGTATACCCTTGTGTCTGTTCTTGATATCAAGCTGGGACTTACTTCACCAAACTGAAAGTTAGTTAGAGCTACTTTTGCTTTTTGCATTAGCTTCTCCTAAAAGCACTAAATCTTGTTTGAGGTATAGTCCTTGTTGTTTGTTGTTGTGAGTCAATGTTTCTTGCTTTTAACATTGCTCGGTCTGCCATTGTAGACATCAACTGCATTAACTGAGCATCTCTAGCAATCGATGTAGCAAATGCAGAAGCTAAACCATACTCAAGAGCAATAGTAAAATAACTAGGAAAGTTCTCTTCTGTTGCTCGAAATGTAAAGTCAGCTATTACAGTATCTTGTGTTGAAGTATCAGCATATACCATGTCACCATATATCTGATAATTTATCTGTCCATCATTCACAGTTACAGCATGAACTAGCAATGTATCTGATGGGAGTTGATATGCAAAATCATATCGACCAGTTGGAGCATCTGTCAATCTGTTAAGAACAGCTTGATTTGTTGCAAACCTCCAACGTGTATTCGATAAAGCACTACGGCAGATATCTTCATAGAGACTTCCAGCTACTAATGATTCTGTTGTACCATCAGTAAAAGAAGTTATCGGTTCAGCTCCTATCAAGATAAGAGCACGACTCGAAATATCTATTGCACTATCTGCCGCAGTTGAAGTCATTAGTCGCCGTCTGTTTCAACAATAGCTGTACCATTAGATACATCTACTACAGTCCCAGTATTTGACAAAACAGTTACAAAGTTTGTCGTAGGAGTGTTTGTATCAGCAACAATTATAACATCTCTAATAGCAAGCATATTTGCGGCACTATTAAAATACCCTTCAGTATTTATAGTTGCAATAGCATCTGTGGTTACATAACTCCACAGATTCATATTTGATGAACCAGCTAATCGAGATAATCCACTAGCACTATAAGCCATTTCAATACCTCCTATTAATTGTTATCTAGGACTTCATAGATACCATTGTCATCAATAACAACAGCACCCATTGACATCATAGACGTTGCAAGATGTGACGCTCGTTCTGCAACATAGTTAAGTTCAGTTTGAACGTCAGAGTTTATACCAAGACCAACCGATGTTGTATGATATGCCATATTCTTTCCAGCTGTGATAGCCGCAGTTGAAAAAATTTGAAATCCAAGAAAAGACTTCATAGTCATACCACCAGCATATGGTAGATTCTGCTCACCCACAAAGTCAGATGATGCAAACTCAGTTATATTAAACAAGTCTGCAAAACCCTTTGGGTGCATTGCAAGGTATCTGCCACCATCCTCTGGGATGTTTGCAGTTCCAAAAGTTTCAAAGAGTGACAGTAAGTCAGCCTTCTCGATGGCACTACTTGCATCATGAATCTGAGTTGAGTTTGCACCAGCATCCATTGCTGTATACAAAATCTCATCAGTCTTACGACCAAGAGCCGCCGCCGCTGAAGTAGCAACTGCTTGTCTCTCATTGATATTTGTTTTTAGCTCATCCAACTTGTCGATGTATTCTGCGGCATAGAAGTCACTCATTGTCGCTTCAACAGTTGTATGGGCTAGTTCCATTGGAGTAACAAGACCATTTCTGGACTTAGTACTCGCACTACCAGTTCCAATCTTCTGGAAACGTACTACGTTACCAGTCACATTGTTTGCCATTCGTACAGTATTTCTAAGTTTAGAACCCATACGCTGATAAGCAAGGTGAACTTCAGATTCGAACTGCTTAATAAAGGCTGTGTCAATCGTATTAGCCATATTAGCACCTCATAAGTTAAGTTTCAGTTTACGCTTCCGATTGTCCTTTGCAATTTTCAACGAAGTTATCCATAAAGGGCTTCTCTAATGCAGTACGGGTCTTTCACTTAATCTATTATTAGACTCAAATTTATTTAAATTGCAATAGAAAACTCGCACAAACTCATGGTCATTGATAAAATATTGCTGATTTTCTACCTGAAACCCTATCCATCTTAGCCATCTGATAGTTTTTTCATGGTCAACTGGCACATAATTTTCTACAATATCATACCCAATAGACAGAAAACTTAGAATAAGTTTGCTATGTTTGTAAAAAGATTTCCATATATTATCCACTTCATCTGTACCGAGAAACCAAATCTTTCCAGTATGCATATACTTATCCATCGAAGTAATACCACACATAGCTATAGGCTTTCTCTTATGACAGATAGTAAAACCTCTTGAATCTTTTTCTTGGAAAGGTACATGGAGTGCAATCATTGGAGTCACCCCAACCAATGCACACTCTCTGATATCAGGAAGACGCATATTATCGAGAATAATATCAACATCAGATACAACACATGGTCGAAACTCAAGGTTGCCTCTTCTGATATATGTCAATACTTTATCGGTTTCTTTACTTTTTTTTTGGTCATCTGTTGTACATCTTCTTAAATCCTTCATCAACCATTTTGACAAAGGCTGGGTCACGTTGGTTTGGGCTAAAGTATCTGGGGTCTTGCATCATCTCCTTTAGCTTATCATCTGTAAGAACAGCTACTGGCTGACCAGTTCCTGATACTGGGTTCTCTTTCAGAGACTCCATCATAAATTCAACAACCTTTATACCTTCGGCTGTTGCACATAAGTCATCAATAGCTGGTCGTAACTCTTCTGGAAAGTTCATCTCAACAAAAGAACCAACTGCACTTACACGTTCTTCGGCATGGTCGCCTAGCTCTTCCATCTCATAATCAACATTGTAGCCATCATTGACAGCCTCATGAAACATCATAATGCCTTCTTCAAATTCTTTTTGACTAAATCCATTTTCATAGGAATGGTCAGCCCACCAGTTAAGGAGGTCATTATCTTTTGCCGCTTCGTCATCTATTACATCAGGTAAAACATAGTCACCAGCTTCTGCTGGTCTTTCTGAATATGCTTCTGCTTGTATCTCTTCCATGACAGCATTGCGTATTTCTTCTTCTTTCTGTCCAATCTTTGATTCAAGATTTGTATAGCTACTTGCTAAATCTTCAGGGCTATTAAACTTTTCAGGAAGCCACTCAGGTCGAGCATCGGCATACTCTTGAGGAACTTCTATTGTTTGCTCTTGTGCTTCTGCTTGTTCTTCACTCATTTGATTTCACCTTATGTCCATGTTGTATACGTCTTTCAATTAAGCCAACAATATATCGCTGACCTTCTGCATGTCGAAGAGTATCATTAGTTACAGCCGAACCATGCACAGCTTCTATTGTTACACTTCTTAAATACTTAAGTATCTCTGCACCAGCTGGTGATGAAAACAGAGAAGCAAAAGTTAATGATATGTTTTGTTCATTAGATGTTGCTCTTGGAAACCCATCAAGACCAGAGATATTAGTTTGCTTGTTCATCCATAGTTCCTTGTTGTGGCACTAAGCCTTGCTGTTGCATCATGCCTTGTTGTTGTTGAAGCTGTTGCGCCATAGCTACAATCTGTTTACGCTCCTCTAAATCTCTGAGAAGATAATCAGGGACTCCAAACTTCTTCGCTAAATACACAGCAGTCTCTTCTGAGTTGATAAGGATATTAACTAACTCAGGCCCGAAACGCACCCCAACCATTTCTAAAAACCTATTGATTGATGTTATATCTTGATTTGATTGCGCTTGCGAAAGTGGTGAAACGGAACGGACTTTGATTTGTCTGCCGTTGATTGTTGGTATATTTATACGACCTTGCTTCTTCAATATGTAAACCACACGCTGAAGAACTGGCTGTACCAACTCAGCTTGTAATCGACCAAACGCAGAACCAATACGTCTTGATAAATCTGCCATGCGTTCTGCTATCTCTGTTGCACTTGCTGGTGTTCTGTCAGGATTACCAAGCATATCATTATACAATGCTCTCTTAATATTAAGTCTCATATCAGAAAGAATAATGTTTGCTACATCAAATGACCCAGCCGCTTTGACTGGCTGTAGTCCAGCAGAGTTTGGAGCTTTTGGAATAACTGTCCCAGGTACAAGATTAATTGTATCAGGATTTATTACACCATCATCATCCATTTGATACACACCAGAGATTGCCATCTGTGCATTTTCTAGTATAAGTTCTATTGTCAGATTAGTAGTTTTAATCGCACTCAATGCGTTGATAAGTGGACCTCGCCCATAGACCGCACCGGGGTCTTTACTCCAGCGAAAACATATAAATGGGTTACTGCCAGTACCTTTGTACTCTTCATACTTTAATAAACACTTTGTGCTTATATCAAAAATAATACAGTAGTACGCATCCTCATTTGGCTTGGTGTAATTACGACAGATTATCTCAAGAACTTTTGTTCTTCCATCTGGAGTTGACATTATCTGATTAGCAAGCCGTGGATTTATTTTTGCTTTTGGATACAGTATTTTTATATCAGAATACCGAACATCCCTTTCCCTATATACATGGTCAATCCTATCGTCAGGACCAACATCCAATACAACATGAGGTAAAGGCAGAGCTGTAAAATTAACAGGATTAATAGCATCGCCCTCCTCGACATGAAGTACACCAGTACCAAGTGCCAAGTCCATAAACGATTCATGCACCTCTTGACCAAAGTTTGAGTTCTGAATAACCTCAAAGACATATTCAGTAACCTCTTCGAGTTCGTTATTTACACCATCACGTTGTTCTTTAGGCACTTCGCTACCAGCAGTAAAGTCAGCCCAACGAGCAAAGTTAGGAACAAGACCAGCTTGTAATCTCGACGCAAACTCCTGTACTCCAACGACAGCAGTCTCATCAAAGATTTTATCATCTCTTCTATCGCCTATTGATTGTGTAGCGAATGTCTGACGCATAGGAAGTGCATACTCATAGCACTCATCAAATAAACTTTCCCATCGTTGTCTAACTGATTTTGCACTTTCATACTTTTTTAAGAATGAGTTTATTAGCTCTTCATCAGATTTCATTAGCCGTACATTCCCCCACCACTAAGTGGGCTTCTGAAACCAACGCCACCACGATTAGAAGTATACAAAGCTCTGCGACCTCTACTGCCTCTCATTACTGCTTGACCTTTTTTCTTCCCAGTCTCGTAAGTTAATGATGTTTTTATTGGTTGCTCTTGAGCAATAGTCTCTTCTTTCTCATCTTGCCTACGCTCGATAGTTCTTTTTTTCTCTTCAGCTTCTTTTGCTTTCTGCTCTTCGTCTACAACTGGACTTGTTTTTTCTGGCTCTGAGCCACCACCACCGAAACACATATCATATCTCCTTATAATCTATTCCAGAAGGAACCACTTTTCCTAACATTAGCCGTTCTTTTAAAAATATCAAAGCCTTTTCTAGCGTTGAACGCTTTGACTGGTTTTTGACCAGCTATCAAACTACGTCCTTCACCAGCACCAAGCATCATATATTGCAACGCATCATGAATGTGAGAGTACATATTCTTATCAGGCTTATCATCATAACGCTCACCTGATACTTGCATACGTCTATAACAATAGCCACCTTGAAATCCTTTGAGTAATGTCTGGCAACGTCTATCAACTAAGAACGCTGGCAATCCTTCAGACATCTTTGTTAACTGAGAAGCAACAGCTTCTAATCTTAAATCGACACTATTGCTAGGAGCTGGTACAGCTTTCAATCCAGCACCTCTAAGGATTTGAAATGGAGTTGATTCATCTGTTTGCGCTCTGAAGTCACCAGCTGGGTCGCCATAAATATAAACATCTAGTCCACTAAATCGTGTAGCTATTTCTTGTCGGAGCAACTCAGCAAATCGCACAACACCCATATCAATAGCAACTATCTCAGCTTGCACCAGCCATCGACCTCGAACCTTTTGTCCAAAGACAGCAGAAGGAGTAAGACCAAAGTCAATGCCAACATACAATGGCACACCAATAGCAATAGGTATTTCTTCTTCAGCAAGATGTGTTTCAGTAACAAAGTCAGGATATACTGGCTTACCTTCCTGAATAAGACCCAATCTATTCATAACGTAGACATCTATCCAGTTCTTAGTCTTACCTCTAATGAGATTCGTATAGTATGTGCCAAGAATATTTTTTTTATTTTCTGCGTCTTTATTCAGAGAATAAGAAGTTATTTCTTTTCTTTCATTAATATGTTCTTTCATAGCTGGAGGCTGTGCAAAGAACTTCCAGTTATCAGGCTTTACTAACATGGTAGCTTGTTCTCGAGGAATGTGGTCAGGTATGGGAACTTCTCCTGACATGATAGCCCACCAATGGTCTTCCTCTGGTGCGTTAGTATCACAGATAACACCTGACCAACTAGCACCACCTTCTCTCATACTTGGATATCGACCAACACGCATAGTACATGCATCGATAATACTCTTCGGAATCTCTCTAGCTTCGTTCACCCATATACCAGTTAGTTCAAGAGAAAGAAGTTTCTTAACATCTTCTGGTCTGTCGAGAGCAAGAAAGATAACTTCAAGGTCTAAGTCATTAACAGTAATGTGATGAGTATAAGGAACTGACCACTTAAAGTTTCCCCAGTCTGATTCTGGAAACCAGTCTAACCAAGTCTTAATAGTTGTAGTTCTTAACTGTGGATTTGTATTTCGTATGATAGCCCAGCGTGATTTACGAATCCCATCTTCATTTGGCTTCTGTTCTAATGCTCTTCGAAATACTTCAACACAGCATCCAACAGATTTACCAGAACCAACTGGGCCTCGGATACCACGAAAGAAACTTTCATCCTTCATAAAGTTTTTGAGAACATCACCATCAGGTTTGTACTTAAAGTCTGTCACAATTAATCTTGTCTGCCTGACCTAATACGATACATGTAATCTGTATCGCCATACTGATTTTCAAATCTATTCATATAATCATCAAAATCTTTTGGTTTCAAAACTCTTATTTCTTTTGAGCTTAATCCAAAATGTTCTTTTAGGATTCGCACATCACCCCTATCTAACTTTGCCATATCGATACCTTTGGCTTCTTTAGACATCTTTGGTTTCTTTTTATAAAGAGGTTCTTTTTTCATTATACATCTCCTTGCTGTACGCCAGTTCTTACCATCGTCTCTGCGACTTCAGGTCCGATGTTCTCAATAATATTATCTAGCATTTTATTAGTGACGAAGGAAGCTCCATGTTTCTCATCAAAGTATTGAAAGTGTATTTCCTTTACCACTCGACGAAGATATCTATGTTCTTCAGGCTTTAAGTTATTTATGAAGCTCATGCAAATTTCCTATAGAGTGCTGTCTTTTTTGCTATTTGCTTTGGTTGAGAAGAAAATTGTTTCCCTTTCTTCTTTGCTTTTCTTTTCTCTGCGGTGGTTCGTGCGTACTCTTCTGATGACAGAGCTTGTATTGCTTTCTTTGGTAGATACCTTTCCCCAGTCTCTGAAGACTTCTTTCCACTTTTCGTTTGCCAATCCTGTTCCCCCCAAGACTTTAGACTTCTTTGCGACTTCTTCATTAGGTATAACCACCACCCTTTGATTTATAAGACTTAGCTAACAACTGTGCCTTTCGAGCAGACCACTTACCAGCCGCTGTACCTTGAACAGCTCTATTCTTTATAGAGTTAAATAAGGCTTTACGCATCTTTGGTTTGGTATAATTGCCAGCCGCGTTAACTGCCATTCATCTTCCCCTTGTCATACAAAGGTTTCTTTTTCTTTTTAGCCTTTGTCTGCATAATCTTTTTCTTAAGGAAGTCAGGTAAAGTTTTTTGTTTGTCTGTTAACATATTACTTTCCTTTTATTAAAGACCAAAGAGGAGCTTTAATCATTGGCATATTCCTAATAATTTTTTTATCAGGTCGTGTGCTAAACTTCTTTTTACCTAAATAATCAAGAACGGCTTTATCCTTCTTAACATTAGGCATGTTCATAAACGGCATGTTTTTCATATATCCAGGCATTATTTCTTTTTCCTTTTCATGTTTAAGAAAGCTCTCAAAGTATTCTTCTTTATCTTGCCACTCTTTTGTGCCTTGTCAATCTCATCTTGAGTAACGGCGGCATAAGACTTCCCTCTCCAACTAAAGTTCATACCCTTGCCTTCTTTCCTATCTTTCAATCCTTGTTTAAACGCTTCTTTGAAAGTTATGTCTTTCTTGCCAGAGGTTGTAGAAGGGGAGGCATCTGAACTAGGCTTACTCGTTTGACCAGCTTTTTTCTGAGAATCAGACATAGTTGCTTTAGACCTTCGAACAGCTCCCCTTTTCTGAGCATCAGACATAGTAGAAGATGACTTAGGAACTTGTCCTCTTTTCTGTGAATCAGACATAGACTTGTCAGTTGTTAAATTCATCTTCTGGGAATCAGACATAGTACTCTTTGCTTTAGCTACTTGAGATAATTTTTTCTCAGCATCTGACTTGGTAGACTTTCCTCTCTCAGTCATTCTCTTTGCTCTCTCAGCAGAACCTTGAAGAGTTCTTCGAGCTTGGTTGTCAACTTCTCCCTCACCAGAATAACGTCTCTTGGCTTCTTTACCAATACCACCACTCTCTCTGCTGGTCTTAAGTCTGCTCTTTATGTCAGCTCTTTTCTCATCTCTTGATTTCTTTGGAGAACCATCAGGCTTATGGGTCTTCTTATACTTCTTGTCCCAAGCCTTTGCAGCTCTTCTCGATGCCAAATAATTTACATGATAGGTAATCTTTGGTCTTGGTTTTATCTTCTTATCTTCTTCAGCCATTTACTTCTCCTTTGGTTCTGGATTCTCACCCTACGTTTTTATTTGAACTCTTCGCTTTATTACGCTTACTAATAGCTTTTGCCTTTGCTCGAGCATCAGCCTTACTACTTGCTCCCCATGCCCTAAGACTAAGAAGAAGTCTTGTGGGTTTGCCATCCTTATACTCAGGACCATTTGCATTACCCATCCTAGCTAAGAAGCTAGCTCTTCGAGGGTTGTCTCCGCTTTTTACTGGCGCTTTGAGATTCATCCCTTGCTTTTTTGCTGAGTCTCTTCCCTTTTGGTTGAGACCGCCGCTTGGATTCTTTCCCTCTTTTCTTTGCCACAGTGGTGTCTTTGACATCGACTATCTCCTCTTCAGAAAGACTATCTACGTTCTGTTTTGTTTGCAATAACTTTTTAAGCAGACCAGCCATCATCACTCCTACTCTCATGTGTAAACTCCTTTTTTAGAAAATAATGTCAGGGCAAGACCATCGCATTGTCATGCCTGTGCAGTTTTTAACCCCCCACGGGGTCTTAACTGCTGTCAAGCATGACGTATATATATCTGTGTAGTTGTACGCTCTGCAAGCATCGCAGACAACTACGCTTGTATAGTAAACCGAGAAGCTCAAGACAAATCAATCTTTACATTAACATTACCAACATGACTATGCATTACCTTATCAGGTGCTTTAAAGCCAGCTCTATCTAGCAAATCTTTACTAGCCTCAAGGCTAACATACTCAGACTTAGCATTACCTGATAGCTGTACTATCTTACTCAATGCTTTCGTAGCGTTTATACTCATGCTATCTGCTATTGCTGTCATCATGTATTGTTGCACATGTGGTATCCTCAAAGCCTTGCTAGCAGTTACTCTGCCAGATTCACCCTTTGCGTATCCAGCTTCATCACTAGCCTGTTTGATACTACATCCTTTTGCTACTAACGTATCAACCAGCTTCTTCTGTTTCTCGGTTATCTTCACAAGTGTCATGCCTCAATTCTTGCCGTTATTTCATACCCTTGTCAATATGTTAATTGTACCACAAGCAACATTCTTGCGAATGATACATTCACAAGCAACCAACTTAGTGTGGTCGCTGATGCCTGACTTGTCCCTACTGAGCTTCGCCCAGAGAGGCAAGACAGACACGCTCTTGCGTCTCCAATGTGCCAATGCTTGTCAGCTCTTCTTCGCAGAGCCGATAAGCAAATACCACAAAGTCGCCTATATGCTCCAAGCTCATTTCATTCGGCACTCGTTCCTCCACGACATATACTACACTTCGGCAAGCTATGCTTGCTCTGCGTTTCGTGTCGCTCCCCACTCGCACCTCATTCCAATCGGCGTCGCATCGCCACACGGACACACACACGAGTTCCTAGTATACAAGATTGCTCGCTTGACGCTCCGCTACGAGCAACTTTATGCAAGACAACCCTTTCGGCGTAGCTCAAGGGTCGCCACAAGAACATTGCCTACCAGCCAGTCATTCGGACAAGCCGAATAACGATGTCTGCTAGTCTATGAGCTTGCGGTATAATCTTGCATTGGGCAAACATAGTCGTCACGCTCACGCGTCTCCTTGTTTGATAACGGACAAATCGAATAAAGATACAGAAAAATAGCTCGTCGTCCCTCCTCGACAAAGCCTATTTTTCTATATCTTTACCAGCAGACAAGTCTGCTTTTCGAGTTCGCCCTGCTAATCCTAAAACTGTTATTAGGAACTCGTATGTATGAGTTCTGTAACTTAACTTAAAAAAGGAGTCTATCATGGACATCAAAGAGAAAATCAATTCAGTAATTAGTACTTATCGTATCACCGAAGACCATATGGAAACCACATGGTCATCTCTACAGAAGGCACTTGACAAGAAGTCAACTGCCAACGCATATGCTTCATTGAATCCTCAACTCTGCATGCTTCGAGTCATCGAATACCTCATGGGTGATGGCAATGCTTGCCATCCCTTCGAAATGTATTTCGATATCGACGCTGGCGAGCATCGATACCAGAAGCAAGTCGGTACGACAGCTTCTGGAGAGCGTGTCATGGAGGACACAGATGAAACTGTCCCAACAGGACAGCTTGGAACGCTTCGCTTCTTGCAACCACTTCTTGAATCTTTCCACAGAAAGACAAAGACTGGAGAAGATAGCTCTGCTATCGCCTCCACTCTCAAGGTCGCTGGATATCAAGAGGCTAAAGCCATTCGAGATGCCATCCTCCACAACAAGGGCATGGGTTCTCGTGACCCAGAGTGCATAGCACATGACAGTAACAGGTCTGACATCAACACCGATACAGCTACTCGCATCTACGAGATTCAGTCAGTTGTCGAGGCTTGGTACAGAGCATCTCAAGGTGAGACTTTTGTTCCTTGGTCACAAAAGCAAGCAAAAGCTGAGACAGCTTCTGCTGAGCAAGGTCAAGCCTTGCTAGCACAAATCCGAGCTAACGCTAAGACCAAGCAAGTACTCAGCAACCAAGTTACTGAGTCCAAGCTCAAAGAGCAAGCTGACGAAGCCGATGGCATCGACAGCTAGTACTTCCACACGAGCAGTACCCACAGGGTACTGCTCTCTTTCAGGAGATATCAAATGATACGCTACGCGCTCATAAACCTATTCATGCTAACATGTACTTTGTACATGATAGCCGTGATTCTACTAGCCATATAGGCTAGTAGACACACGCAATCTACATGCTTCGCATGCAATGTAAACCATCGCTCTAGCTCACGCTATCACGATGCCGTCAAAGACAAACAAGAGTAACGCAAGGCGCGAGTGTTGCGCCGTGTCGCCTCGATGTGAGGCAGATGAAAATATATTTCACAATGTCAAGCAAATCGATTCCGATAACACAGTCTTTCCATCTCGCGTAAAGGTTTCCCTTCGGCGGCTTCGCCGACCTTGACGCTTGGAAAGGCCATGTTATTCGGGTGTTGTTTTTAAAGGAGAAAGCTATGCTTAAGTTAAATGAAGTAACTAGATACTGGGGGGTTGACCACATGTACGACAGCGAGATGAACAGCGTACAATACCACAGATTATTCAACAATGGTGACATACAGATATGGATGACGTACTGTAAAGACCCACAGAAAACCATGTATGAACTGGTCGATGTCGCATGTGGCGACAGCCGAGTTTACTCTCGATTGTCTGACGCAATGGCGATGGGTGTTCTGTATTACATGGAGACTCAGCCCAGGTATTCTACCATGGGTCATCTGCAAACCAAAGAGATGCAGAATAGTAATGTAACTAGTTGATTTAGTTGAACAATTAACCTATAATCATAAGTGGAGAAAGCTATGAACGATGATACATTTAATTATGCAAAAGAAATACTGAAGCAAATCCAGTATGCCGACCCCAATGCAATGAACTGTTGGGGAGTGAGAGTTGGATTCAACTGCTTTGCATTACCTGAAACTAAAGAACGCAGAGCTGGTATCAAGATGGATACCAACGGCTTCAAGCATCAAGGTCGCGTAGACATTGACCTGACTTGGGCAGATGATTACACAATAAAATTCTACGACAAAAAAGAAAACGTCATCAAGTCTTTGGAGCGTGTGTATGCACCAGAGCTATGCCGTACTCTTGATATACATATCGAGAGTGGACCTGATTCACCAGTAAAAGATTTAGAGTTCACAACAACTGTCATGGAGGTAAACTAATGGACAGATATGAAACACAAAAACAAAAGATACTTCACCATCTCAATACGCATGGTGGTATCACACCAAAAGAAGCACTCTTTCAGTATGGATGTATGCGTCTATCAGCACAGATACTAAACATCAAAGAGGATGGCGTTCGGATTATCACACTTATGAAACAAGAAGGTGATGCACACTTCGCAGAGTACTGGCTGGAAGAACGCTACAAGAAAGAGCATGACCAAGCAGTCAACTTCAACCTAGCTAACAGCGGTGCAGATATGCCTGTACCCAAAGCATACTTCATGAAAGATAGAAAGAACTATGGACAAGAAGTATGAGCATGTAGGAACATTCGTGTGGAATAAACTAACACACGATGTAAGAGTAAGTCGTGATTATTTAAACTACTCAGAGCATGGTATGCCCTATGTAGTTGACCACTTCGAACTCAATGTAACCGATGTAAATAGTAACAAAGTAAAGAGTCCGCTGACAGAAACTGGGTATCGTTCGTACATGATGTCAAGACGTTCAGAACATTACGGCGGCACAACTCATTGCGACACACCAATGACCGATGAGGAGTTTCTGTCCAGCTTAAAATATAAACTAGGCGATGAGCCACAACAGAAGGAACTATTCTAATGAAAACAGTACGAGGAAAACAAATGGTAACACTTGAAGAAAGACTCAGAGCAGACATGCTATTCTATGAAGCGTTGCACGAAGATGAACAACGATTCCCATCATGGGATACACGCTATGATTTGAAGGGTATATACAAATCATTGAAGTGTGTAGTAGAGAAGTTCAACTTTGTTGATAGTATGCGTAACGAGTTGAATCTACCGAACGAAGAAGAAACAGAAGGTAGAACTATTCATTATGGAAGTGATGATGTCACATCCAATTAATGATATCATACTAGCTGGTATCGAGGACAAGGTAAACTCAATGCCTTGCCTCGAACTGCTTAACTATTGTGATGAAGTAGGTATCAAGACAACTAATGTTCCAATGGAAGTACTCATGGATTTAGTTATTGAAGACCTAACTGAAAGAGCAATGCAACCATAATAAAAAAGGGGAGGTGCAGAGCCTCCCCAGTTTGAAGGATACTATAATGAAAAAACTTTCGTCAGTTCAAGTTCGTATACTTGCAACAATAAAACTATACCACGATAAGTCAAACCCTAAACCTCCAAGAATAACAAATAGAATTATTCAGAAGGAACTACCTGATATCAGGCAAGGAACCATTAGCACAACACTACACTCACTTGAATCTAAGTATGGATTCATCGTAGCTGTAAGAGTGCATGACCATGAGCGAGTGTTGTACCCAAAGAGCAAGGCTGGTACAATCAAGAAATATTTTATTACCGCATTGGGTACAAAAACAATCAACAGGTACTTGTACCAAGAGGCAAAGCGTAGTAGACCTAGACTCTATGAAAAGTTATTTGGAACAACTAACAGTTCAATCAGAGAATCAGAAGGTCAGTTTGCGTGATGCATTTTACTGGGCTGGTCTATCGAAGACCACCTACTATCGACAACTGAAAGGCACAGAGCTACGCTATGCAACTGCTATCAAGATTGAACACGCTATTGACCGACTTGCGACGCTCAAAAAAAAGTAGTGGTGAAGAGGTAAGAACACCTCGTATCTGTGATGCGTGTGGAAACCAGACGCTATACTTTGTAGTCTTTCTATATAGAAGCAGTCTTATCTGTATGAAGTGCTACGAGGAGGATACATGGTTAGCAAAAGTAAAGCAAAAGGAAGCTACCACGAAAGGTGGTTTCTAAAACTATTCAATAGTCTAGGAATAAAAACAAAGAAGCAACCACTATCGGGCAGTCTAGGTGGTGAATACAAAGCGGACTTGACTATCGAGATTGATGGTCAGGTTCTCTTTGTAGAAGTAAAGTATCGAGACAAGAGTTCTTTTCCAAACGTATTCAATCTACTAGAGGATAGAGACATGGCAGTCTGCAAGCGTAAGACTGGCGACCCTCGATATTGTGTAATAATTAGTGACCGAGTATGGGAATCAACATTTAAAAAATTAATAAGTAAGGAGAACTAATGTCTAAAGTCGTATCAATAGGAGAGGGTGGCAACGTCACCACTCTTGTTTCATTTCGCTCACCAACAAAAGCAAACGACCAACTAGTCCGAGAGCTAAATGCTTTGGGGTCTGTTGATGTTCGCGTGTTGGATGTGAGCTGTACCAAGCTAGCAGATGCTATTGCTGCAAAAGCAAACGTCGAAGCATACCTAACACCACACAGACCGGACAGAGTTCGTCAGCTATTCAGTCGCTGGAAGTATCTGTTCCAACGTCCATACGAAACAAGCATGGATGAGTGTAGTGAACGTGTCGAGATAATGATTGAGAGTCTGATTGATATACCAGCCGACTGCATCATGCATATCTACAACATGTCCATCAAAACATTTCGCATACTTCCACCCTACTCAGATATATACGGACTAGTAAAACCAGAGCTAGAAAGACGCAGATATTATCTCGATAGGTTTGATTATTTTATTGACCAGTTGCAGAAGTGATACTACAATCGCCATATAAATAAGGAGAAAACTATGGATAGACAAGGATTTATCGGTGGCACAGATGCCATCAGAATTATGAATGGAGAGTGGGCAGACCTCTACCAAGAGAAAGTAGGACTGGTTGAAAGCAAAGACTTGACTGATGTTTTTCCTGTTCAGCTCGGTATATTCACAGAAGAATTTAATCTAAACTGGTGGGTGCAAGCTCATTCACCTGGCTATACAATGGCTGGCACTCAACGTATTCTTCAACATGAGTTCAGATACGATGATGACTATGTACCCTTCAAAGGTACAGCAGACATGATGTGTGTAGACAGCGCAAAGAAAAGCTACATTGTTGAAGCAAAACATACCAATGCTTTTACAAACATGAACGATATAATCGAAAGATACATGCCGCAGATACAATTCTATATGCACTTACATAATATACATTGTGAAGAGTACGACTACAAACCAGATGGATGTTACTTATCTGTTATATTTGGCAACAGTAAATGGGAATCAAGACATATTGCATACGACCCATTATACTCATACAAAATGCTTGGTAAAATTCAACAGTTTTGGAAACATGTAGTCAAGAAGAAACCTCCTAGTAATCGTGATGCGGAGACCCCAGATATCTCAAGCATCGCGATTGATAGGAAGGTTAAGTTAGATATGAATGAGAGTAATGAGTTTATGTCTGATGCTCATGACTATGTTGATACACTTGAGTCAGCAAGAAAGAATGAATCAGCTAAGAAAAGACTGATGAGTCACATCCCACCTGATGTATACCAGATGGACTGTGATGTATTATCTGTAAACATAACCGACAAAAGAAGAACAATAAAAGTGAAGGAGAAAGCATGAGAGGTAAAAGAAACAAAGATAACGAACTATGGTCAGGCAAGTGGCTTACAATAAACAGAGTTGAAATTCATCAAGATGATGATTTTACTATGATAGTTAAAGACAACGGACATTTTAAGTTACAAGAGTTTGAAAAATTTAAAATGCATCCGCAAGATTTAAGAATGATTGCAAAGTTAGCTAGATTAAATGCAGAAAAAGAGAAGGAGAAAGCATGAATACTAAAGACCCTGATTACAAAACAACTATGCAGAAGAAGCAGAACATGGATTTGTGGCTAGCACTAGCACCATCTGACATGAAGTATCTTAAGAAGGTTGCGTTTGGTTCGCGTAAGTTTACATCGATTGACCCACAGTATCAGATAATGAAGATGACTGAGAAGTTTGGACCAGTTGGTGTAGGGTGGGGATACAACGTAGAGTATGACTACCCATCTACAAACGATGTAGTTTTGATTGTAGCGAAGGTAAGTATATGGACTACTCTACCTGAAAATATATTTGGTCCAATTGCTGGAAGCAGAACATTCTGGCATAAGGATATGAAACGACCAGCAGAAGACGCTGGGAAGATGGCATTGACTGATGCCTTAACTAAAGGTCTGTCTCATCTAGGTTGTGATGCTGATGTGTTTCTCGGTAAGCACGACAACAAGTACAACGCTGATGATAAAAAGTCAGACTTAAATCCATTCTAATACGGAGGTAATATGGAATACGATAACACTAATACTGGAGCTATATTCAATAGCAAGAGTGACCAGCTAATCCTAGTTGGTACTGGTAGCCTTAACGATGAAGGTGAAACCAAACGCATAGCAATGCTCAAGGATGTAATGCCTGATGGTACTACAATAAGAGACATCTATGTGAAGGTAGGTAGGTTGTGGGATAACAAGAGCGATACACCAAACGCACCAACCTTTACTGGTGTAGCGGAAACATCTTCTGGAGAAAAGAGAGTTGCCGCTTGGGTCAAGCAGACAGAGAGAGGTAACATTCTGTCAATGAAAATGACTGAGAAAAATGCAATGTCAGGGGATAATGGTGTTGACAATGCAATAGAATCGGATGAAATACCGTTCTAGGGATATAGTTTTCTCCAAAATAACTTCATCCTAGAACAAGCTAGGGGGTCTAATACTGCTCAGACCTCCTAGCTTTTTTACAAGGAGATGACTATGATAGAAAAGATGACCCACACTATCATTCTCATGCTGACTATAGACCTCGAGTCTGCAAGAGAATGCGAAAGACTAAGCCAACAAGCATACAATGAGAACAGATGTTTCGAAGCACACAACATCTACAGCCAAACACCACCTCGCAAACCAGATAACTTTGAAGATATCATTGCTCTATATATAGAAAGGAAAAAACTATGGGAGAGAAGATAGTAGATATGGACAAGCTTAAACTAAAACCAGTAGTCAAAGATTTAAACCAACGCAATACAAGAATATTTAAAAAAGAAACAGTAGACATGATGAAGAAAATAAGAAAGCAAAACATAGAAAGAGCAAAGTTAAAAATCAAAGAGACACAGTAGTTTCCCAAAGATACTTTAACCACAACTCATCATCGCCATCATAGTCATCAAAGTCAAAAGCTAGTTGGCTAGGTGTGAAGTTGAAAATGAGGTCCATCGATGAACGGTCTTCTCGATTCTTTTCTTCTTGTGTCGATGTAGTCATTCATCAAATCCTCTGCACTATCCGGTGACATCGTTAGTAACTTGTGCCATGCCGCACCCCAAACTAAATCAACACCAACTTCTTTGCCAGCCTTACGCATAGCATCAGCTATGTTATCGTAATCAACAATATCCCAAGATGGGTTACTGCCATCATAAGCCATGAGGTCAACAGCATGTGAGTAACCATCCTCTTGAAGCAAATGTTTACTAGCCATAGTCTGAGATTTTCCAGCCTCATATAATTTCTTCTGGGTTTCTAAGTCACGGACACCATAGATAACTCCAAAGTCTACGTCCGTATACTCAATCGCTTTCTTAACAACCTTAACAAGGTCAGGATGTACTCCATCCAGTTTGTCCAGCGACCTTTGTGATAATTTAAATGCCATGTTCTTTCTCCTAAAGTTTCTAATATCCCAATCCCTATGTATGCGTAGTCTCTCACGGTTCTTTTCCCAATTACTTCCCATTCTTTCGTAGCCCAAAGAATTTAGTCACTGAGCGTACGCCAAAGCTGGCGGCTACAATACAACCTAAAGTCACCTGATACCACTCAGGCATTGTCTCTAAGGCTCTGAAGCCCTGTTCAACTATATCTCTCCCCCACTCTCCCATAAAACAGAGAATCAGAGGAATACTAAATAAAATTACAAGATATTCGTCCTTCCAACTGGACTGCGAACCCTTCATAGCCTCCAAGTCCCAGTCAATATCACCAGTCAACTGCTTCTTTTTAATCTCAAGGTTAAGTTTTTG
>Ga0181403_1000053_pt1 | contig 26364 bp, 39 predicted proteins | sample 26SPOviralmetaG_FD_130132 | JGI IMG/M metagenome (GOLD analysis project Ga0181403, IMG submission 130132) | Marine viral communities from the oligotrophic San Pedro Time Series (SPOT) site, San Pedro Channel, CA, USA - 26 SPOT_SRF_2011-09-28 | ecosystem: Environmental > Aquatic > Marine > Strait...
ACATGGAATGGTGTAGATACGAGAAACTCAGTATGGTTCGGATTCGGACGTACTTTCAACACATCTCTAAAAGTAAGATTCTAAAACTTATAAAATAAGGGGGATTAATTTCCCCCTTTTTTATTATCATGAAAAAAACAAAAAAACAAATTAGATTAGAGTGGTTATATCAATATGGTGTAATATACTTCGGAACAGCATGTATGATGCTATCTCCTTTTTTTATCGATTCAACATATGGTAAACTTGGGATGATGTTAGGTTTAATCCTAATTACGGTTCAAACACAAAAAACAAAACAATATAACCTATCCTTATTAAACGCTGTAGGATTTAGTGGTTATTTGTATTCATTAATAAAAACTTTATTATGAAAAACATATTATTAGTTTTATGTTTATTAACTTTAACTTCATTTTCATCAAACGAAATATTATGGGGAAAGATAGGACATAGAACTGTTGGTGAAATCGCACAAAGACAATTATCACCAAAAGCAGAAAAGAAAATTAAAGAAATTTTAGATGGAGAATCACTTGCAGTTGCAAGTACTTGGGCAGATGAAATGAGGAGTAATCCTGATTTTGATGCATTTTCAAAATGGCATTATGTAAATCTTCCAATAGATAAAAATTATGAAGATGTAGAACATACACAAGAAAATGTTGTTACGATGATTCAGAGAGCAATACCTATTTTAGAATCACCCATGGCTGATAAAAAGATGAAACAATTTTGGTTAAGATATTTGGTTCATTTAGTAGGAGACTTACATCAACCACTTCACACAGGTAGAGAAGAAGATTGGGGAGGTAATAAAATAAAAGTAAATTTCAAAGGTAGAAAGGGAGCTGAAAATTGGACAAACCTACACGATTTATGGGATGCTGGAATTATTGATGATTATAAAATGAGTTATACCGAATATGCTGATAAGTTAGAAAATCAGTTTAAAGATACATTAATACAACAAGGAAATCCAATCGTATGGGCAAGAGAATCTCATTCTTATGTACCTAAAATTTACGAAACAAAAGATGGTTCTTATTTATCATATGATTATGTTTATGAAAATCTACCAATTATAGATGAAAGATTATATTTTGCAGGAATTAGATTGGGTAACTTATTAAACGATATATTTGATAAATGAGTAAATTAATAAACCTCTTCGGTGGACCTGGTATTGGAAAATCTTCAATAGCAAATGGTATCACCTACAAACTAAAAAAACAACACATCAGTTGTAATAACCCATACGAATTTCCCAAAAGATTGGCCTGGGACCATAATATACCAGCGATATCAGACCAACTCTATGTATTTGCAAACCAACATAGAGGAATTGCAGAATGTTATGGTAAAGTAGATTATATAGTAATTGATTCACCAATCTTATTTTCTACAATTTACCACAGATATTATACAGAAGGATATCCTGCTGAATTTTATGGAGAACCTTTCCATAATTTAGTTATTGATTTACATAGAAAATATGATAGTATCAATATCTTATTAAAACGAGGTGAAACTATACACAATGATGATGAACGATTTCAAGATTTAAAACAATCACTTGAAATAGATGAATTGTGTAGAAAAATATTAGAAGAAAATAATGTTCCCTACCACGAAATAGAGGTTGGGCCTAAAACAGTAAAAAAAATTATGAAATTATTAGGAAAGTCCAAATAATTTTCGTATATTTGTATAAACATAAAATAGATTAAAATGGCAAACTTACAACAAATTGCAAAAAAGTTTAGAATCTCTGATAATTTTCTAAACTCAAAAGAAGATGGTTTACTAATAGTAGCATCATCATTACAAGATATTATCGGTGAAATGAATAGTGGTGATATTGATAGAAATAGAAAAGAATCTTTGATTGAAAAATTAGAAAGATTAAAATCATTCTGTAAAGAAGTAAAAAACTCTTCATTCTAATATGGCATTTTTTGAAGATACAACAAACCAAGAGGTAAACAACTCATTGTGGGTTGAAAAATATAGACCTCGTAAACTAACAGAATATGTTGGTAACGAACACCTGAAACAAAAAGTAAGTGATTACCTTCAGAGTGGAGATGTACCTCATCTTTTATTCTTTGGTAAAGCTGGTACAGGTAAAACAACCTTAGCTAAGTTGATTGTAAATTCAATTAGTTGTGATTATATTGTTATAAATGCATCTGATGAGAATAATGTAGATACAGTTAGAAACAAAGTAAAAGGATTTGCTTCCACGATTGGTTTTAAGGATATGAAAGTAATCATCTTAGATGAGTTTGATTACATGACCCCAAATGCACAAGCAATCTTAAGAAACTTGATGGAAACATTCTCAAAACATTGTAGATTTATTCTAACTTGTAATTATGTTGAGAAAGTTATTGACCCGATTCAAAGTAGATGTCAAACATTTCAGATTGTTCCTCCATCTAAAAAAGAAGTGGCAGTACAAATCTCACAGATTTTAGGTAAAGAAGGTGTGGGTTTTCAACCAACAGACCTTGTACCTATCATTGATAGTTCATATCCTGATATTAGAAAGATTATTAACACTTGTCAGTTAAATTCTACCAAAGGACAATTAAAACTTGATACAACCTCTGTAATCGATTCGGATATTAAATCTAAGGTAGTTGAGATTCTTAAAGGTTCTGATGCTAAACCAAACAAATGGAAGAATATCAGACAGGCTGTTGCTGATGCAAGAATACAAGATTTTACAGAACTATATACATTCTTATATGAAAAGGTAGATAATTATGGTGGTACTAATACTTCAAACATAATCCTAATTCTTTCTGAATCACAACACAAAGATGCGTTGGTAGTAGATAAAGAAATCACCTTTATGAGTTGTATAATTCAAATAGTTGGTATATTATGATAAACAAATTAAAAAAACTTTGGAAGTATTTAACTTGGTTAGAAGAACAACGAATGAAAGCTGCAATCAAATGTGGTAGTGCAGGCCCTTTACTATGATAAACTTAGAAACAGATTCACTTGATGTATTAATAAGAACTCAGCCAAAGTTGATGGTAATGTTTGGTACTGATTGGTGTGGTAATTGTGATAACTTAAAACCACATTTTGAATCCGTATCTAATATTAATAGAGAAATTCCATTTGTTTTTATAAATCCTGATTACGCACCAGAAAGTAGAAAGTTAGTTGACCTAACAGATATACCAATGATAGTTGCCTTTAAACGAGGTAAGTTAGTTGCAAATGAATATGGTGATAAACCAGAAAATGTTGATAAAGTTTTATCAATTTTATTAGGATAATACAAATATTTTTCGTATATTTGTTATACAAATAAACTTTAAAAGATGAAATACGACCACAACAATCCACTATCAGATGAAGAGTTAGATAAACTAGCTGAAAAGGATTTTGATTTGTTTTTAGATTATTTAGATTCAAAAACTGCGTATCTAAAACAATTCACTAAACCACTTAGTTCATATCACACCAAACGATTTACTGCGTTAACATTAGCTCAACAAGGTAAACCAATTACTGATGAAGAGTTAAAGAAGGCAGAAAAGATTGGTAAAGAAAATGAACAAAAAGTTATTGATAAGATTGCGAATAAAGAGTGGAAGGAAAAAGAACACGATATGTTAAAAAAGACAGGTGTTAAGAATGTTAAAACAGACCGTTCACAATGGTTCGATTAAATAAATAAATTATGGCAAAGATTATAGGAATGAATAATGGTGGAAATACACCCCCACCTCAACAACCAAAGATAGATTTATCTAAGGCAACAGAAATGAAATGTCAAGAATGTGGTGGTACTGTATTTATACCAGGTACTAAGTTTTTGAAGATTTCAAAAATGATAACAGGTACTCCACAAGATGCAATCATACCAGTAGAATTATATCTATGTGGAGATTGTGGAGAAATCAATAAAGAGTTATTACCAAAGGAATTACAGAATAATGGCTAAATCGTTATTTGACCACATAAAAGCAGTTACACAATTTCAAGACCCAAATTATTGGGATAAACTTGAAGATGGTGATAAGAAAACTTGGAGCAACTATATGGTTCATCGTTTTCTTTCTATGAATCCTGATTGGATAGAAGTTCTTTCTGAGATACAACCTTATACTCAAGTATTAGAACCAAAACAACTATATCTTTCTTTAATTGGTATTATTCCAAAGGGTAGATATTTTCTAAAATATACTAAAGGTAAGAAGGATAACAAATATGAAAGTTGGTTAGTTGATTTAATGATACAAGATTTTATGTGTTCTTCAAAAGAGGCAGAAGATTATTGTGAGATACTTTATTCAACAAGAGAAGGTAGAGAAAATATAAAGTATATATGTGAAAAGTATGGAATTGATAAAAAACAAATAACTAAACTGAAATTAAAGGTTTAAATATTTGGATTTCTCGATTTTTTTTCGTATATTTACATAGTAAATAAAACATAAAAGTATGGCAAGAGTAAGTTATTCTCAATATGGTATGTATTCAACCTGTCAAGAACAATATAAGTTAAATTATATTGATAAGTTAGGAACATCCTCAGCAAATATCCACACGATTTTCGGTAGTGCAATGCACGAAACAATACAACACTTCTTAGATGTGATGTATAATGTAACTAAGAAACAAGCACTTCAATTGAATCTTGAAGATATGTTATACAAACAACTTGTAGAACAATTTACAAAAGAATCTGATAAGTTGGAAGAAGGAAAGTATCCTTGTACTAAGGAAGATTTGGGTGAGTTCTTTGATGATGGTAAAAAAATATTATCTTATTTTACCAAAAAATTAGATAAACTATATACTAAAAGTGGATTTGAGTTAATCGCTATAGAACAGAGGTTGAACGCTGAGATTAAACCTGGTGTTCATTTCATTGGATTTATTGATGTACTTCTTAAAGATAAAACTACTCAAGATTATGTTATCATTGATTTGAAAACTTCAACAAGAGGTTGGAACAAATATCAAAAAGCTGATAAAGTAAAAACTTCTCAAATGTTATTGTACAAAAAATTCTATTCAGATAAGTATAATATACCATTAGATAAAATCAGAGTAGAATATCAGATACTTAAACGAAAGGTTAGTGAAGATTATGAATTCCCTATCCCACGAATCTCCAAATTCGTTCCAGCCAATGGTAAACCTTCAATGAACATGGCTTGGAAAGGTTTTATGAATTTTGTTGATTCTGTATTTGGTGAAGAAGGTGAGATTATACAAACACATTTTCCAACTAATAAAGGAAACCACTGTAAGTGGTGTGAATTTAAAGAAAGAGGTTTATGTTCTGCCTGGAATTAGTTTGTTTTTTATATTTGTATATATTTATATAAAACAATAAAAGGAAAGTTATGGCAGAAACAAAACTTACAACTGTAAAGATAATAAAAGATATCTATTCAAAATTTAAAAGATTATCCTTCGATTCAAATATTACACTCCAAAAACTGGTTAATAGGTCAGTTAACAAATATATTGAAGATGATGACTTTAGATTAGAAATTAATAATTATGAAAATCTACATGAGAGTGGCTCTCAATTTTAATTATGAAACAACAAGACAACGGTAATTCACAACTTAACCAAACTCGTAATGAATTTAATGATAGAGTTGAAACTAAAAAGTATTTAGGAAATGCATTTAGGGTTAAAATGAATAATTACAGAAGATTTAGAACAATTTAAATAAAGGTTAATGGCAAAGAAGAAAATTCTACTATTATCTGATGATTTAAGGATGTCATCAGGTATTGCAACAGTATCCAAAGAATTAGTTTTTGGAACTTTAGAACATTATGATTGGGTTCAATTAGGTGCGGCAGTAAATCATCCAGAAAAGGGTAAAGAAATAGATTTGGGTGAAGATGCTCGAAAAGTAAGTGGAGTAAAGGATGCTTCACTTAAGATTATACCTTGGACTGGGTATGGTGATGCAAATATTCTAAGAGAATTGATAATGAGACATCAACCAGATGCAATCCTACACTTCACAGACCCAAGATATTGGAGATGGTTATATGAAATGGAAGCAGAAGTTAGACAAAACATTCCAATTCTATTTTATCATATATGGGATGATTTACCAGACCCTCATTACAACAGAAATTACTACGAAAGTTGTGATTGGTTGGGATGTATCTCAAGACAAACTTATGGTATCGTAAGTAGAGTTGGTGATATTGATTCAGAAACAATCAAACCCTTAGAAGATTGGCAAGTATCTTATGTACCACATGGTATTAATTCTGATACATATAAACCAACTGCAGTACCAATGGATTTCAAAAAACAATTACTTGGTGATAAAGAATATAAGTTTGTTTTATTTTGGATGAATAGAAATATCAAAAGAAAACAACCATCTGATGTAATTTGGTCATTCAAGAAATTTGTAGATGGGTTACCAGAAGAAGATAGAGATAAGGTTTGTTTGATTATGCATACCGCACCTCAAGACCAAAATGGTACAGATTTAATTGCTGTTGCTGATAGGATTGCACCAGGATGTGATATTAAATTCTCAACAGATAGAATAAACCAAGAACAATTAAATCATCTTTATAATATTTCAGATTGTACAATTAATATTGCAGGTAACGAAGGATTTGGTTTAACAACTGCAGAATCAGTAATGGCAGGTACTCCTATCATTGTAAATGTTACTGGTGGATTACAAGACCAATGTGGATTCAAAAAGAAATCAACAGGTGAATACTTTACTGCAGAAAATTATAAACAAATTGGTTCACTTCATGATTGGAGAGAATGGGAAGATAAAGTAACTCATGGTGAGTGGGTAAAACCAGTATGGCCAAGAGTTCAAACAATGGTTGGTTCACTTCCAACTCCTTATATCATTGATGATAAAGTAGATGTACATGATGTTGCAGATGCAATTAGATACTGGTATGATATACATCCTGAAGATAGAAGAGAACGAGGATTGAAGGGTAGAGATGAATTCTTAGGTAAAATGGGATTAAACTCAGAAAATATGTGTAAAACTCTTCACGATGGAATTCAAACTACATTTAAAAATTGGAAACCAAAAAAGAAGTTTAATGTATATAAACTTAGATAATGTCTAAACCAATCTTTATTGTTAGATTTCCAGGTTATTGGACAAATAATCAAGTTAATGAATCTCGTAGAGCTATTCATAACATGAAAGAACTTGGTGATGATTATCATGTTCTAACTTTGCAAGATAACGAAATCGAAACTACAAGATTTGAGTGTTATAACTCACCACATGAACCAGAAAAATTAGAAGAAATTACAACACTAACAAAACTCTCAATTGAGAGATGTTTAAGAAACGAAGAAGAAAACAGATTAAGAGAAATAGAAGATGAATAAACCATTATTAGTATATCAAGCACCTATAGCTACAAGAAGTGGTTATGGTGACCATTCAAGAGATATCTTGAAATCACTATTCGAATTAGATAAATACGATATTAAAATCGTACCAACAAGATGGGGAAACACTCCACAAGACCAAATTAATCCACAAACAGAATTTGGTAAAAAGATAATTCAAAATATAGCAACACAAGTTGATAGACAACCTGATATCTTTATACAAGTATCAGTTGCTAATGAATTTAAAAAAGTTGGTAAATATAATATTGGTATTACTGCTGGAGTTGAAACTACAACTGCACCACAAGAGTTTATTCAAGGTAGTAACTTAATGGATTTGGTAATAACTCCATCAGAATTTACAAAAGATGTTTTAGTTAAAACAACATATACTCAAGTTAATAAACAAACTCAAGAAAAAATTGGTGAATTAAAATTAACTACACCAGTTGAAGTATTATTTGAAGGAGTGGATACTTCAGTATTTAATGGTAAATCAAAATCATCTATTTTAGAATCAGTTGATACTGATTTTAACTTTTTGTATGTAGGACATTGGTTAGCTGGTGGATTGGGACATGATAGAAAAGATGTTGGGATGATGGTAAAAACATTTTGTACTGTTTTCAAAAATTTACCAAAGAATCAACAACCTGGTCTTATTCTAAAAACATCTCACGCTGGATTTTCGGTTGGAGATAGAGAAAAAATGGCAAGTAATCTAAAAAATCTAACACAAGAATATGGAGATAAGTGTCCTCCTATTCATTTAGTATTTGGAGATTTATCTGAATCAGAATTAAATGATTTATATAATGATGAAAAAGTTAAAGCGATGTTAATGTTCACAAAGGGTGAGGGTTATGGTAGACCACTTGCAGAGTTTGCAACAACAGGTAAACCAATTATCGTTTCCAATTGGAGTGGATATAAAGATTTCCTACCAGAAAAACATACTGTTTATTTAGATGGTGAACTTAAAAATGTACACGAATCCGCCTCAAATAAATTCTTGTTAAAAGAAGCAAAATGGTTTTATGTAAACTATTCAAAAGCTGCTCAAAAGATTCATGAAGTTTTTTCAAAATATCAAAATCATTTACAAACGAGTAGTGGGTTAAAAACTAATATAAATAAGAATTTTACGTTAGATAAAATGACAAGTAAGTTAGATGAGATACTTAAAAAATATGTAAAAGTTCAACAACATATTGAAATGAAACTTCCAACTATTAACAAACTATAATGTACACAAGACAGTATAAGGCATTTTTAAAACCAGAAAGAAGAGTACCTCGTTCTCAAATAAGACCGAGAAATATTTATCGTATCACCACTTATAGAGGAGGAGACCCGATAACAAGAACAGGTGATGATGCGAGATATGTTTTTGTAATTGGAGTTATTAATGAAAAGGTTCATTGTATAAAATTGAATCCTATTAAACCAATTGACTTTACTATGTTTATTAGAAAGTTAAGGGATAAAAGAATACCAATAGGTTCAGACCAAGCATTAGAACTTTTACTGAAACGATTTAGTAAAGATGGTAATGCTTTATTTGAATCATTTGTAAAAAATAATTCTAAACTATATTCATCTCAATTAAAAAATTACAGAACCTATATATTAGATAAGATTACAAACGCATATGAAATTAGATTTGAGGAAGATTTTTTAAGAGAATTGTTTAAAGAAGGACAGACTCAATCAACATTACGAGAAGATATAAAAGAAGAGGTTCAAGAAGATACTGAATTAAATGAGTAAGATACTAATAACAGGAGTTGCAGGTTTACTCGGAAGTAGATTAGCAGATTGGATTATCGAAAACAAACCAGATGTAGAAGTTTGGGGAATTGATGATTTAAGTGGTGGTTATAAAGAGAATGTAAATTCAAAAGTAAAATTTATTACCAATAACTTAGTTAAAGATACCGATTTATTATCTCATGTATTTGAAACAGAAAAATTTGATTATGTATTTCACTTTGCAGCTTATGCAGCTGAGGGATTATCACCATTTATAAGAACTTTCAATTACGATAATAATCTTAGAGCAACTGCTTTTATTGTAAATGAGTGTATTAAACATAGTGTAAAGAGATTAGTATTCACTTCAACACTTGCAGTTTATGGACATGGTGAAGGTGGTAGATTTGATGAAAATCAAGTACCGAAACCAATAGACCCATATGGAGTAGCGAAGTATGGATGTGAAATGGATATCCAAATTGCAGGTGAACAACATGGATTAGATTGGTGTATCATCAGACCACATAATGTTTATGGTGTAAAACAAAACATTTGGGATAAGTACAGAAATGTATTAGGTATTTGGATGTATCAACATTTGAATGGAGAACCAATGACAATCTTTGGTGATGGTGAACAAACAAGGGCATTTAGTTTTATTGATGATTCATTAGAACCACTATGGAATTCAGCGGTTAAAAAAGAAGCATCAAAAGAAATTATTAACTTAGGTGGTGTTGAAGAAATATCAATCAAAGATGCATCAACTATTGTTAGAGAAGTTATTGGTGAGGGTGAAATAGTTCACTTAGAACCAAGACACGAAGTTAAACACTCAATACCAACATTTCAGAAATCAATTGATTTGTTAGGATTTGAACACAAAACTTCTATGAAAGATGGGTTGACACAGATGTGGAAGTGGGTTAAAGAACAACCAATGAGAGAAAGATTTGTGTGGGATAAATATGAATTAGAAAAAGGAATATATAGTTTTTGGAAATGAAAATAAGTTACGCAATAACAGTTTGTAATGAGTTAGATGAGTTAACTACTTTACTAAACTTCTTACAACTAAACATAAGAAAAGAGGATGAGATTGTAATTCAGTACGATGAACAATCAGTAACACCTGAAGTTAAAGAATATATTACTTTAATGGATTCAATGCATGATAATCATAAAGTAATTGGATTTCCTCTTAATAAAGATTTTGCATCTTTCAAAAATAATCTTAAATCACATTGTAGTAAAGATTATATTTTTCAAATAGATGCAGATGAGATTCCCCATGAAGCACTTATCGAGTGGTTACCTGATATCTTAGAAAAGAATCCTGTTGATATTGTATTCGTACCAAGAGTAAATACAGTTGAAGGTTTAACTGATGAACATATTCAAAAATGGGGATGGAAGGTAAATGAAAAAGGTTGGGTTAATTGGCCAGATTATCAGACTCGTATTTACAAAAATACAGAAGATGTAACTTGGATGAATAAGGTTCATGAAAAAATAACAGGTTATAATGACTTTTCTAATTTCCCAATGGAAGAACATTGGAGTTTGTATCATCATAAAAAAATTGATAGACAAGAAAAACAAAACGAATTTTACGAAACAATATGAAAATATTAGTTACAGGTGGAGCGGGTTTTATTGGAACTAATTTAATTAAAAGATTAGTAGATGAAGGACATAAAGTTTTATCTCTTGATGATTATTCAACAGGTACAAAAGGAAATCATGTACAAGGTGTAACTTATTGGAGAGGTGATATTGAAACCATTGAATTCTTAAATGGTGAGTTTGATTTATGTTATCATATTGCAGCACAATCAAGAGTACAACCTTCTTTTGAAGAACCAACAGAATGTTTTAGGGTTAATGTAAAAGGAACTCAGGCAGTGATGGAATGGGCAAAAGCTAAGAATGTAAAAGTTATATATGCTGGTTCATCTTCTAAACACCATGACCCTACTGATTCACCATACGCAATGTATAAATTTTTAGGTGAAGAAGTTTGTAAGTTATACAAAAATAGTTTTGATGTTGATGTAAAAATTGCAAGATTCTATAATGTGTATGGGCCAAGTGAATCTTTGGATGAAAAGAATGGTAATGTAATTGGTATTTGGAGAAAGAAAATATTGACCGGTCAAAAGTTACCAATTGTTGGTGATGGAGAACAAAGAAGAGATTTTACTCATGTAGATGATATTGTAGATGGATTAATCAGAATATCAAAAACTGATAAGGTACACGAAGATGCGTGGGAACTTGGAAGTGGTAGAAATTATTCAGTAAATGAATTATTTTCATTCTTCAAAGAAAAGTTTGATTGTGAATTTATTTCTATACCAGAACAAAAAGGAAATTACAGAGAAACACTAAATACTAATCCTGATGCTGAAAGGTATTTAGGGTGGAAACCACAAGATAAATTAAAAGATTATATTTTAAGTTTATGATAGGAATCATTGGACAGGGATTTGTTGGTAACGCAGTTTACCAAAAGTTTAAAAATTACTACGATGTACTTACTTATGATTTGGATGAATCAAAATCTAATTCTAATGTAAACGAAATAATTTGTAAATGTACAAATATATTCATATGTTTACCAACACCAATGAATAAAGATGGGAGTTGTAATATCAGTATAGTAGAAAGTGTTTTAGCTGGAATCGATTTAACAACCGATAACTTAGAAACCAAAAGAAACATCATAATCAAATCCACAATCCCACCCGGTACAACTGAAAAATGGAATCGTAGATTTGAATCACTTAATATTATATTTAATCCAGAGTTCTTAACAGAGGCAAATGCTGTATCTGATTATGAGAATCAAGATAGAATCATATTAGGTGGTGTAAGACCTGCAACTACTGAATTGAAAACTATATTTTCAAAAGTATTTCCAAAGGCACATATAATTAAAACAGATTCAACTCATGCTGAGATGGTGAAGTATTTAACTAATACATTTTTAGCTACCAAAGTATCATTCGCAAATGAAATGTATTCATTGTGTAATCAACTCAATGTTGATTATGATAAAGTTGTAGAATATGCAACGTTAGATGATAGGTTAGGAAAATCTCATTGGAATGTACCAGGACCCGATGGGGATTTTGGATTCGGTGGACATTGTTTCCCAAAAGATTTAGCAGCAATACTTCATTTAAGTGAGAAATTAAATACAATGAACAATGTACTATGTGCAGTTCAAGAAACTAACAACAATGTTAGAAGAAATAGAGATTGGGAACAAATGAAAGGAAGAGCAGTATCATGAAAGTAACATTTATATACGCGTACGAAAACGAAGAATGGTCAACACCAATGGCTTTGGCTAATGAATTTGAATCAATAGGAGCTGAAGTTGATTTCGTTTCAATAGGTTCAAACAGAACAGGTAAATACAATGACCAAGAACTTCAACTTTGGATACAACAAGATTTAGATTGTGATATTGCAATTTTTATGGATTGGGGTAGGTTTGATTCTGAATGGTTAGATAAAAGTTATAAACCAAACACATTTTGGGTACAAGAAAGTGGAGATGACCCACAAAACTTTGAAAGAAACTTTCCAAAGTCTAATAAGTTTCATATAACACTTTCACCAGATTACGATGCAACTGAAGAATATAAATCTCAAGGTATTGATGCATATTGGTGGACACATTTTGCTGATACAAGAGTTCAGTTTCCGATGGATATAGAAGAAGAGTATGTTGCAGTAACCACAAGAGGAGTGGGTAATTCTCAATTTTTAGATGTACTCACACAACATGGTGGTGGTACTATTGGAAATCAAAATGGATTAGATTCAGAAGAACATACTAAATTTCTTAACAAAGGATTAATGGTTATTCAGAATTCAAGATGGGGTGAGGTAACTCGTAGAATTTTCGAAGGTATGGCTTGTGGTAAATTGGTTTTGTGTGATAGGTTAGAAAAATCAAAAAAATTAGATGAATTGTTTACTGATGGTGAAGATATTGTTTACTATGATGATATGATTGATTGTATAAATAAAATGAACAAATATTCTGAAGATGATGTTGAAAGAAATAGAATCGCTCAAAATGGATATAAAAAAGTTTTAGAAAACCATACTCAAAAACAAAGAGTAAAATTTATAATTGATAAATACGTTAAATGGAAAAAGTAAAACCATATTCAAAAAAAGATTTATTGGTAGGATGTATTACTAAATACTCCAAGAAAGATATTGAACCTTGGGTAGAGTCAATTAATAAAAGTGGATATACTGGTTCTAAAATGATGTTGGTATATGAAGTATCTCAAGATGTAATTGATTATCTTAAAGCATCTCAATTTGATGTATATCAATCAAAACTAAATCAACACATTATCTTACAGAGATTTTTGGATTTGCATTATATGTTAAAAGATATCGATTGTGATAGAATTATTTGGACTGATGTTAAAGATGTTATATTCCAAACAAACCCATCTCATTGGTTAAATCAGAATCAAACTAAACCAATCATTGCTTGTTCAGAATGTATTACATTTAAAGATGATGAATGGGCAGTTACAAATTCAGGAACTTCATTTCCTATGGAATGGGAATGGTTACAAAATAAAACATCTTATTGTGCAGGAACTATTGCTGGTGATAAAGATTATATAAGAGATTTATTTATAAACATTTACAGATGGAGTTTAACAACTTCAAATCCTGGTCAATTATCAGACCAGGCAGCTTATAATGTTTTAATTAATCAAACTCAATATAAAGATATTGTACAATTCACACCACAAGAAGATGGGTTTGCAACACAACTTGGAACTGTTCTAATTAAGAAAAACCACTTTGGTGATAAATTATTAGAACCTACCCCAATCGTAGATGATTTAATTAGAAACCAAAAAGGAGAACCTTTCTCAATTGTACATCAGTATGATAGAAATCCTGAGTTAAAAGAAAAACTTATAAACAAATACAAAAATATTATTCATAAAGAACCACAAAAAAATACCAATCCACCTGGATTTACTTATGATAAGTGGTTAGATATTAGAAAAGATGGTAAGTATGATTCTCAGTACAATGAGTTACTTAAAGATAAAAAAGTAATAATAGTTGGCCCATCTCCATCTCTTGAGGGAAAGGGAATGGGAGAATATATTGATTCATTTGATGTAGTAGTTAGAATAAACAAGGCATTTCCAATTGAAAAAGGATTGGAATCTGATATAGGTTCAAGAACAGATATTCATTATCATTGTTTACATACACATCCAGCGTGTGGAGGGCCTGTATTTTATGATGAAATGAAATTAGAAAATGTATTTGTATCATGTCCTTATGGAAAATATATTTCACCATTCCATGGTGATATAACTCGATTTGAAAACATAAATAAAAAATATAATCTACCATTTCATATATTAAATTCTGAATACTATTTAGAAATTGCTAATATGGTTGGAACACGAGCAAACTCTGGTACATTAACTATTCTTGATTTACTTTGTTATGATGTAAAGGAATTACATATTACAGGTTTTACATGGTTTAGAGATGGTTGGAGAAAATCATACAAAGACCATTGTGAAATATTTGGTGAAGAAGAGGGTAAACGAAAACGAGAAGAAGAATTGAGTGGTGAATTTGATGGTAACCATATTCAAAAACCACAAGAAGATTTAGTTAGAGAAATTTATCTGAATGATGATAGGGTATTCATTGATGATGTTATGAAAAATATTTTAAAAGTTGATTAATGGCTTGTTTTATACTTGGAGAAAATAATGTAATGTTTATTCATATCCCAAAAACGGGTGGAAGAGCTTTAAGTAATGAATTATCAAATCAAGGAAAGGTATCATTAACAATACCAGGACATTTAACAATAAAGGAGTTGTTAATTGGTAAAGCAATTCGAACATTTTCAATAGTTAGAAATCCATACGATAGAATGGTATCGATTTATAGACATTGTTATGAAAGAGATATTGAAAATACATCTACAAAAACTTTTGAAGAGTTTGTAAAAAATGTAAAACATTCTTTTGAAGTTTTTGGAATAAATTTACCACATATAAACAGTCAATCTTTTTGGGTATGTGATTGGAGTGGAAATGTTGTAGTTGATGATATCATAAAGTATGAATCATATGATACAGATGTTATCAAATATTTGAATGAAAAAAATATTGATATAACATTCATACCAAAGTTCAGAGTAGGTGATAAAAGTATAAAAGCAGAACTTACAGATGAAGTAAAGGAAATAATATACGAAATATATAAAAGTGATTTTATAAACTTTAATTATAAAAAATGATAATATACATCACAATAAAAGAAAACTCACAAAGAGTACCTAATAAAAACTTTAGAGAGTTTTGTGGTAAACCTTTATGGGAACACACAATTGATAAATTAAAAGATTTTGAAGTTGTAGTTGATACTGATTCACCTGATATTATTAGAAAATGTATTGATAAAAAGTGGGTACATTCTTATTTTAGACCACACCACTTAAGAGGAGATGAAGTATCTGTTGTTGATTTAATAAAAAACTTTTCAGAAAAGGCAGAACTAAATGAAGATGATTGGATTTGTCAAGTTCATGTTACATCACCATTTTTAAAGTTAGAACATTTAGAATTATTAAGAGAAGAAATAAAAGATTGTGAATATGATTCAGCATTCTCAGTAGATGTAATTCAAAATAGATTTTGGAGAGAAGAAAAATATGGTTTAGTACCTATTAATCACAATCCAATGAAATTAGAACAAACACAAGATTTACCTAAATATTATATGGAAAATTCATATCTATATTTGTTTAAGGTTGATGTACTAAAATTTGGTAATAGAATTGGAAAGAACCCAAAAGTTGTTCCGATTGATTTCCCATATAATTTAGATATAGATACAGAACAAGATTGGAACTTAGTAAAAACATTAGAAAATTATGGCACAAACAATTAATTTAGGAAAACCAATAAATCCTATTTCTGATTTAGAAAATATTGGTTTAGGAAAAAGAATATTTTTAGTAGGTAATGGGCCTTCTTTGAATGATATGAATTTAGATTTATTAGAAAACGAATATAGTATAGCTATGAATCGTATTGAACTAATTTATCCAAAAACAACTTGGAGACCAACTTGGTATATGTTTTGTTCTTCAAATTGTGAAGGTTCACAATGGGGTGATAAATGGTCAAGAAGTATTTTAAACGCTTCTAATGAAGAAAAAACTACACCATTAATTTGGAGTAGATATAAAAATGCTATTGAGAAAAATGGTGGAGGAAGTTTACCAGAAAAAACAATATATTTAAATTCTTTTTCAGAACATTCGGTAGGACAAAATAATTGTTTTTCAACTAACGCTTGGGAAAGATTAGATAAAAGTGGTACGAGTATGAATGTTGCCCTTCAACTTGCATATTATATGAACTTTAGTGAGGTTTATATTATTGGTTGTGATTCAAATTGGGTTACAGCAACAGATACAATAAATACAGGAGATAAGAACCATTTCCATGAAGATTATCATGCATTTATTGGAGATGGTGCACACGAATTTTGGAGAATGAATACAACTCATCAAACTGCTAAAAAGTTCTTTGATGAAAAAGGAACTAAAATTATGAATGCTGGTTATAACTCAGCAATAACAGCTTACGAAAAAATTAACTTCGAAAGCTTGTTTAATTAAAATATTTTTCGTATATTTGTACAATATGAAATTACTTTGGCAACAAATACCATCTACTGAGATTACAAAATTATATTGTAATTCAACCTGTGATGGTATAGTTTTAGACACAGAACATGGTGTGTTCAATAATGAAACCTTGTTTACATTGATTCAGTTAATCAATGCAAGTGGTAAGAAATCATTTGTAAGAATCACAGAACCTACAAAAACATTTTGTAGATTGCTTTTAGATAGTGGTGTTAGTGGATTAATATTTTCAACATTGGATATATTAGATGTACCAGATATCAGAAGATGGTGTAAGTTCCCACCTGAAGGAAGTAGAGGACAGGGATTGGTTTCAGAAAATGATTGGGGTGATAAACCTTTACAAGAAAACAATGTAATTCTTGTGGCTCAAATAGAAAACCAAAAAAGTATAGATTCTTTGAATTTCATCAAAGGTTCAGACCTTTTTGATTACTATTTATTAGGACCTTATGATTTAACCGCAGATTTAGGTTGTGTAGCTGATTGGAATAACAAAAACTATATATTTAATATAACCAAGTTTAATGAAGTAATCCCAAAAGAAAAAAGGGGAGTTCATTTAGTATCAAATATAGAGGAAGAATATAAAACAAAATTTAAAGATTATGGATTCGTTGCACTTGGAATGGATACAACAATAATAAAAAATAATATTAACAAAATAGGTAAATTATGGCAGGATTAAATTTCGAAAACATTGGTGACAAATTCTTAGAAGTTATCAATACAAAAGAATGGGCGGAATTACAAGAAAAATTCAACGATTGTGTTGATATCTTCGTATTAGGACATGGTGGTAACTTAGGAGTTGCAGACCACGCCGCAGTTGATATCTCAAGGTTATCAAATGGAACAAAGAATGCACAAGCACCAGGTAGTGGTATTGTAGCAACCTCTCTAATCAACGATTCATCTTTCGATGATTGGATGGTTCATTGGTTAAGACAAAGAACAGTATCATCAACACCAGAACAATTAAACAAAACGTTAGTTCTTGGTATTTCATCAAGTGGTAAATCAGTAGATATTATGAGAGCACTTGAAGATGGACAATCAAGAGGAATGCAAATCGGTATGATTACTTCATATCCAATACCAGAAAATATCAATAACCTTACAGAAGTTGTATTAGGTGCTGAATATTACCATACTTCAGAGGTTCTTACATTATTATTAACTTACGAACTTACTCATGGTAGTGGTAAAGTTTGTCCACCAATCTTCCAAAACAAACCAGAAGATTTAGAATTACTAAATAGACAAGGTGGAGCAGCTGCAACAAGAGAACATTCTTATCCTGATGAGTTAGTAAACATCGGTGTGGATTTTGATGGTGTTATTCATAAAAACTCAAAGGGATACCACGATGGAACTGTTTACGATGACCCAGTCGAAGGAGCAAAAGAAGCATTACAAAAACTATCTGAGAAATATGTTGTTATTGTATATTCTGCAAAAGCAAGAAAAGATAGAGGTTTAGTAAATGGACAAAGTGGTACTCAATTAATTTGGGAATGGTTAAAGAAACACGATTTAAATCAGTATGTATCTAAAGTAACTTCTACAAAACCAAGAGCAGTTGCATACATTGATGATAAAGGAATCAAGTTTGATAATTGGGATGATACATTATCTCAAATAGATTTATCATAGATTGAAAATAGTAATATCCATATTTTGTTTGCCTTACGAGATTGATGAATTAGAAAATACTCTAAATCAACTTCGTAGGGCATCTTACTATCTAAGTGATAATAACGAGTGGGAACTTGATGTATCACTTGGATTATCGGATACATTAGTTAATTGGGATACCTCTCGTATTCCTAAAGAATACTTCGCAGATAGATTTGTTAATCTTGCCAAATCAATTGATTGGTGTAAAGGAAATTTTTATGTTTCATCTGATGATATAAATGGATGTGTATCTCAGCGAAGATATTCATTAAACAAACATACAGATGCTGACTATTTTATTTGGTTAGATACAGATATTATATTCGATGAAAGAACTCTTTCATATTTAGAAACTTCAATGGATGTAGCAAAAAATATAACTCCATATTCTATTATTACACCAGAAATTGTTAGAGTTTGGGATAACACTTGGGATTGTATCGTAAATGAACAATTCCTAAATAAACCTTTAGATTACCAAAAAACAAATGACCCCTATGAAGATAATGGTATTAAAGGTGAAATATCTATTGAATCAGTAAACAACTTAAATTCCCCACAATCAAGATTTAAATTTGCAGGTGGATGGATGACTTGTTTAAGTGGTGAACTTGTTCGTAAAATTGGTGTACCTGAAGGATTAGGTCATTATGGTTATGAAGATACCTTTATAATGATAGTATCTGAATTGTTGACAAGAAGTAACACAATTAATATTCAACAATTAAAAATAAAAAACCTCGTAGTTTGTGAAAACTACAAATATAGAGATAACTCCTTCTATAAATCATTTCTATCAGTAAATGATAAAAGACAAGAATATTTAGAAGTTTCTGAAAAATATGCTGAAACTGAAATAAAGAACTTGCAAAAAATTTAGTATAAAATACTTACTTTTATCTCTTCACCCACATATTTATTTACAGAAAACATTCACATTCATCGAAAAAAATGATGTGTCTGTCGTTATATTCAATAAAAGTTCTACTCAAAGCCTAAAAAGGCTGTTCTACTGAAGTAGTTTTAAACAATTAGTTTTATTTAATTAGTTATGGTAATCTATTAATATAGGAGATTACTTTGAAGTACGCTACATTAAATGTATTTAAAATATTCATTTTGTGTATCTTTGTTTTATTACCGACTGGTTCAAACGAGATTCACAACGATGATGACAACCTCATTAAGGTCGGTGAAGTAACCAACGAAATCCGTATGGGTAAGTTTGCAGGTAACCGAAACCTAACTGTTGGTGTACGAAATATTCTCGAAGAACTCCTCTTAGATTTAGACTATGATTTATCAGAACAAGCGAATCAACAAATCAATGTTCGTTTGGTCTTTTTTGATATAAAAAATATTGGAACATCGGTTGCGGTGTTTCACAAAGATGTGTCATTAACGCAGATTATCGCGATTGGTGAACTTGAAGTCAATGGGAAGGTTAAAAAACGTACTACTCAAAAAGGAACGAGTAAAACGATTTCTACCTCTACACTTGTGGTTGCAGAAGATGGAACGTTTAATCAACAAACAGCGAGCATAGCGTTGAAAAAACTATGTGAACAAATTATAAAGGATTTATTATGAAAAAAATTTTATTATTATTAGTTAGTGTATTTTTTACACTAAGTACATACGGACAATCGGAAATTAATTATAGTCCAGTGTACACAGTAACAAAAGTAGGGGATACTTTAACTATGAAGTTCCAATACAACAAAGGAGATGGAGCTGATTTAACATTGGCTCAATTTGATTTTGAGTATAACAATAAATTGTTAACTTATATCTCAAGTACCTCACAAGCACCGACAGGAGCATCATTTGCTAGAAACAATTTGACTGGATATAAGTTTAGTCCAAAATCAAATTCTGATGAAGATGATATGGATGTACAATATGTTTGGTGGAAAGATGAAGCAGGAAATGCTTCCTATTCTACTTCTGCTGATTGGAGTGTAGAACGGATTACAATCCAAACTTCAGCTGCATATGTAGATGGTAATGAGTTTATAAAGTATCAATGGAGAATAAAGGATAAGTTCAATAGTGGATATGATAACTACAATAATATCATTAAAGTGAATTGGGCAAACTACCAACAATCAAATGGAACACAAATACAAACTATTAAATCACCATCTACACAATCACTAACTGGTATCGAAGGTGGTAATGCTGGTACATTTACTATTAACCTTAAAACAGCAAATTCAGTTAAAACAGATTACTCATATACTATTAAGAATGGTGCGGGTGAATCAGTTGCAACTGGTGATTTTGATGAAAGTGGACAAGCATCTATAAGTGGTTTAGAAAACAACGTAACTTATACTGCAGAAGCAAACTTAAAAGAAGATGCAACTTACTTAGACCAAGTAGTTACTGTATCTGATTTGGCATTAGTATTCGCTGAAGCAATTGGAGCAGGTTCTGGTCCAAGTGGTGGTTCTTCTACATTTGATTATCACATTCAAGATTTAATGGGTGATGTTGTTGGTAGTGATAATGGAGTAGATTTCCAAGATTCATATGAGATACTTGCTTACCTACAAGGTGTAACTACTAATAATTCTAACTTAATAACTAAGGATGGACAGACAGAAGATTATAGTGGTATCGAATCTACATATGGTTCTTATGTTAATAATACATTAGGATTTGCTAAATCATTCACACCATTAGATTCAGACCAAACTTCTAAAACTATTGATTTAGCACATGGTTTAAGAGGTGATGTAAACTTCTCTCACTCATGGGAGCCAACTGTATCAAGTGGTGAAAAAACAACATCAGCACAATCATCACAAGCGAGAATGAGTATGGCAGCTGGTTCTAAGTTCAGTAATCCTGAAAACGCAAACATTGATTTAGTATCTTCAATAAACGAAGATGGTTTAGTAGTATTTGAAATTAAATCAGATGTTGAAGGTATGGTAGGTTCACAATTTAATATTGTGTATGACCCTAATGTAATCGAACTTGCAAATGTAGTATTTGATACTGGTAATACAATGACCAACTTCTCAAATATAGTTGAGGATGGAATTGTTAGAATCGGTTCATTTGACCAGAACTTTGAAGCAACAGTAAAACAAGGAACACCATATAAACTTATATTTACACCCTTAGAGAATATACAAAATACATCGGGTTTGATTTCTTTTAGAGTTAAAGAGGGTGTAAAAGAAGATGGAACACAAATTAATTTTATAATACAATAATAAAAAAGGAAACAAAAAAATGAAAAAAATATTAATATTACTTAGTTTACTCTTAATAATGGGATGTTACCAAGATGATGACTTAGTAACAGTATATCCAAATCAAGAAGTACCAGAATCTTTACAAATTAAAGAATTGATTGGTATTAAATTAGAAAATACAATTGTAACTGATAGAGTTGCAATGAATGTAAAATTACCACTAAATGGTAAATACAGAATTAAAATTAGACATGGGATAAATAATGAATTAATATCTCAAGAAATGATTGAAGCTGGTGAGGGTGATAACCTTCTTAAAGTTTATGTTGCATCTTTAGATAAAAGTGCATATATGATTCAGTTAACTGATGAGTATCATAACGTTTTAGGAAATCAATCATTCGTAGTAAATTAAGGAGAAACTATGGGAAAAAAGAAAAAGAAAGAAGAAGGGTTCTTTTCACAGATAAAGAATCAAATAATAGCTGGAGTTGGTATAGTACTAACTACATTGGGTGGAGTTTTTATAGATGAGGTTAAATCATTTGTAGGAATAGAAGATGAATCAGAACCACAAACTGAGGTTGTACAAGAAAACAATCAATCAGTAAATGTAACTGGTCCTGAAATCATCATCAATATCCCAGAACAAAAAACAGAAACTAAAACTATAATCAAAGAAGTTCAAGTTCCTGTTAAAGAGAAAAAAGAAAAAGAAGAAGAAATTGATTGGTAACTAAACGAAAGGAAAAACTATGAAAGGTTTTAACAAATGGTGGAAAGAAAATGGACAAGGTATAGGATTTATACTTGGTATCGTTTATCTTAACGCTTACTTCTTAATTTTAGGTGATAGAATCCAAGATGGAGATTTAACTGCAGATTTATTAGCAGGTGGATGGATATTACAATTCTTTGGATTTGCTGGGTGGTATGCTTGGCAAATGAGAGTACATGGATGGAGATTACCTAAACATATTAAGGATACACATTAATTTAATAAATTAGGAGAGATTACAAAAATTATGAACACAAAAGTTTTATTAGAGATTTTTACGGATGAAATGCATGAGAATAAAATCATGGATGTTATTTTGAAACTTTGGGTAGGTGGTTTATTGGCATTATGGGCAATCGGAATGGTTGCTATTATAAGTCATATAATCATGAATCCATCGGCAATGGACAATGCTACGTTTGGTGTATTTGATACACTTGGAAATTAATATGAAAGATTTTATAGATGCCGTAGATAAATGTTGGTATGGGATATTATTTAGTTGTATCCTATTCGGATTTTTTCTATGGATAATACATTAATATGAAAAAATTAAAAGAAATATTAATCAAAATAGATAATTGGTTAACTAATGTTGGATATAGTATGTATCCTCAGTTAACTAAACATATGAAGGATAAAAAATGAAAAACATACTTTTTTTATTAGTATGTGTGTTATTGACACAAAATACTATTGCACAAACTGTTGGTAAGATAAAAGCAGAAACATATCAAGCAGAATTCGAAAAAAAGAAATCTATTGATGATGTATCTGATTATTGGGGTGAAACAATTCCAATCGCTTTAATCAATATCTCTGCATCTGATGTGGTTTACGAAATGTGGCCAGAATTAAAAGATGCTAGAGTTGGGTTAGGTGTTACCAATATGGTAATTGAATACTTAGATTGGACAAACAGATTTGAGTTTGTAGAAGAGAAATCTGAGATTAAGAATAGAATGAAATCACAATGGGTTGCATCAAGAAAAGGTGTTTCACAAAATGAAGTTTATGGAATGGGTAAAGTAATGTTGGCGAATTATTTCGTTACAATAGAGATTTACGATTTCTCAGTTTCAGAAGATGAAGTTTTATCTTTAAAAGATGGTTCTAAACAAACACAAACAACTCGTTTGGGATTACAAGTTAGGTTTACTAATGCAGAGAATGGTACTTACTTTGTAGGTTCTGGTCTCGGAGAGGCACAAACAGTAAAAACTCAAGAAGGTTTGCTGGGGTTAGATTTGGACGAAATAAAGTTCAGACAATCAGCAATTGGAGTAACTACCAGAAAAGCATTGGAAACCGCATCATCAAGAATAGTAGCACGAATGATTAGAAAAAAAATATTTGAAAACTAATGGATGAGAAAGCTACTATCGATACTTGCGTTTTGGTTCATCACTAATCTTAGTTATGGACAAACCTTCACACAGACATTTGTAGATAGATGTACTGGTGAGGTACAAGTTGTTACCGCAAACTTTGCAAGTGGTTCAGCTATCGTATCCTTTTACAACGAAGCTAAAATATTCACATATCAACAATATACTAATGGTGAACTCCAACAATGGTTAGTTCAAAAATACGCTTGGTGGCAAGCATTATCACCTTGTTCTGCTAACCAAACCAACGCAACCAACGCTCAAAATACTGCGAATAACGCAACCAATAATGCTACAAACAACACCAACACTGGTGGTTCGAGTGGTTCAAGTGGTTCAAGTGGTTCGAGTGGTTCAAGTGGTGGAGATAGTGGCGGTTCTTCATCAGGAGGTTCAGATGGAAGTGGTTCTTCTGGTGGCTCTGATGGAGGTGGAGATGGAAGTGGTTCATCAGGAGGAGAAAGTGGTGGTGAAGGAAGTGGTGGTGAAGGAGGTGGAGAAGGCTCAGGCGAAGGAAGTGGAGAAGGAAGCGGTGAAGGCGAAGGAAGTGGTGAGGGTTCTGGTGAAGGTGAAGGTGAAGGCTCTGGTGAGGGTGAAGGAGAAGGAAGTGGGGAATCTGAATCTGAAGGAGAATCTGAATCTGAAGGAGAATCTGAATCTGAAGGAGAATCTGAGGGGGAATCTGAATCTGAAGAAGAATCATCCGAAGAAAGTGAAGAAGAAAGTTCAGAAGAAGAATCTGAGGAAAGTGAAGAAAAAGAAGAAGAATCTGAGGAAGAAGAAAAAGAAGAAGAGAAAGAGGAAGAAGAAAAAGAAGAAGATGAAGAAGAAAAGGATGAAGAGGAGGAAGAAGAAAAAGAAGAAGAGGAAGAAGAATCTGATGAGGATTCTGAAGAAGAGGAAGAAGAGGAAGAGAAAAAAGAAAAACGATTCATGCCTATCCAACTAAAGGCAGATTTAATGCAACAACAAGCATTAACATTAGATTATAATACAGTTCTTAATCTTGGTGCATCTCAATCATCAATCTATGGTGATGTAACAAATACAGCAAACTTGATGATTTATGATAATCTGAAACAAGTTGGTTTAACTTTAGGTAGAAGTAAAGTTAGTTTGAATGATAACTACCAAGTAACTTGGGTAGATGGAGTAAACTTAACTTATATGAGAAACTTCTCTATGAATTCAACAACACTATCTCTCAGTAGAATGAAACCATTAGGTAAGTGGGGAACGGTTGGTGTAGGATTAAACTACTCATTTATGTTTGGTAAAGATGCATTAGGAAATACAATGCCAAAGATGGGTTCGGGTGGATACAATGTACTTTACACAAATATGGTAAAAATAAATGATAGAATAATGTACACACCAGCATTGATAGGTGCACAAAACCCAATATCATATACACAAAAAATGGATGGGTTTGATGCATTCTCATCAACATCAAAAGATTTTATAGGAATCCTTGCAAATTCCTTCACAATACAATTAACAAAATCATTTTCGTTCAATGCAGGATGGACGATAATTTATAGTAGTAATGAGTTTGTTCCAATTATGAATTCGTTTATGATAGGAGCAAAGTTACCCTTTTAAGGAGAGAATATGAAAAGAAAACACATAATAATAATCAGTTTATTAATAATATCAGCATGGGCAGTTGGATATTTCAACCAACATTACAGAGCACCCAAAATAGAATATATAGAGATAGAAAAATTACAAACAGTAATTGATAGTATCTATGTTGAAAAACTTATAGAGAAAAAAGTATTTGTACCAAAGTATATTACAGAAACAAAAACTGATACTATAACCATAGAGGTAATCAAAGAGATAGAAAAACCAGTTGAGGTAATTAAAAAAGTATTTATAGATAGACCTGTTGATGTGTTTGTACCAAAGTATGAATTACCAGAATCTAAATGGTATGCTGGATTTGCTTACCAATATGATTTAGAAAACTATTTTAGTGGAGCAAATGTACAAATCTTACACAAATTTAAAAGTGATAAAATGTTTAGTTTAGATGTAGGATTTAGAAATGATTTATTAGATAAAGAAACTGGTGTAGGAAAACTAAGACCTTATGTTGGTGGAACAATATATTTCAGATTAGATAAGCCAAAAAGTAATTTTTAAGATATGAAAAAATTGTTATTTTTAATATTGTTATTACCAACTTTAGTATTTGGTCAGACTGGTGCTGGTTATACTCCAAGTGGTGAAGGAAAAATAAATTATAAATCCTACAAAACTCACTCTGGAAATGGTGCAACATCATCTTATAATAATGTATCGTATAGTGGTGGAGCTAATTCAACTGCTGAGTTTGATGCAATGGTTGATACAAACCAACCAGGTACAACATTAACTCATGTTGGTGAAGCAACACCATGGAGTTCAGG
>Ga0181403_1000054_pt1 | contig 26237 bp, 34 predicted proteins | sample 26SPOviralmetaG_FD_130132 | JGI IMG/M metagenome (GOLD analysis project Ga0181403, IMG submission 130132) | Marine viral communities from the oligotrophic San Pedro Time Series (SPOT) site, San Pedro Channel, CA, USA - 26 SPOT_SRF_2011-09-28 | ecosystem: Environmental > Aquatic > Marine > Strait...
CCTGAAAGAAGAATATTCTATATTGATGTAGGTAATTTACCTAAGATCAAGGCTGAACAATATTTAAGAGATGTTATGGCTAGATATAGAAATAAACTTGTATATGACGCAAGTACAGGTGAAGTAAGAGATGACAGAAACTATATGAGTATGTTAGAAGACTTTTGGTTACCTCGTAGAGAAGGTGGAAGAGGAACTGAAATTACAACTTTACCTGGTGGTCAAAACCTAGGTGAGATACAAGATATAGAATACTTCCAAAGAAAACTATATCGTTCTCTAAACGTACCTATTAGTAGATTAGAAAGTGGATCAGGATTTAACCTTGGTCGTGCAGCTGAAATTAGTAGAGATGAAGTTAAGTTTACTAAATTTGTAGGCAGATTAAGAAAAAAATTCTGTATGTTATTCCATGATCTATTAAAAACACAACTTGTTTTAAAAGGTGTTATTGCTCCTGAAGAATGGGACAATATGCAAAATGATATTACATACACTTACTTACAAGATGGATACTTTGCTGAACTAAAACATAGTGAGATGATGAGAGAACGAGTGGGTCTTGCTAGAGATTTAGAACAATATGTTGGTAAGTATTTTAGTCATCAATATGTAAGAACAAAAATTTTAAAACAAAATGAATTAGAACAAAAAATGATTGATGATGAGATACAGAAAGAACAACCTGTAGAACCTGAACAATCAAGTGAAAAAGAGGAAATAAAAGATGAGTAAAGAAAATTTAAAAAATTTCGTAGATAACTTGGATAAAGGCGACAATACAGAAGCACAGAAAAACTTTAATGACACCATGTCAGATAAGATTGCTGCTTCTTTAGATGACGCTAAAACTGATGTGGCTAAATCTATGTTTACAGGTCAACAAGGTGTTATAGCACCTGAGGCTGATCCTTTTACAGGTGATAACATAGAACAATCAGCAGATGAAACTCCTGCTGAAGAGGTGCCAAGTAATGACCAAGACGCTCAGTAAATTTAGAGAAGAAATAATTACTGACGGCAACGACTACAAGCGGACTAGGCAATATAATAAGTTATCGCCTAAGATGAAAAAAGCTGTAGATATGGTTTTTAGAGCTGCTGATAAATCAGCAGATGTAATCGCTGACTTTGAGAAGAATGTCAAAGCGGCCTCTAAAATGTATAATGTTAAAGTGAACGATTTAATGAAATACTTTGACAAAGAAACATTAACAATTTTAAGAAGATAAAGGTAAAGGGAATAGCATATGGCAATATCAACAAGAACTCTATCAGATACTAGAGGTTTTGCAAAAGTATTAGTGGAATTTACAAATGACAGCGCTACCACAACCGTAATTGACGCTTCTGGATTAGACGCACACCAAAATGGTGGGCAGTTAAAAATTAGAGGTCTAAAATTTGCGCTTACAGGTTACGCTACATTATCATTTATAAAAAATGGTGCAACAGCAGAGAAAGCAATATCACTATCAGGTAGTGATGTTTATAACGCAGGTACAATTGTGAACTCAGCAGGTGCTGCTACACATGCAACCGATGGTGATATTTCAATCACAACGGTAAGTGCAAGTGGTTATGTTGTAATTGAAGTAGTAAAAGACAATTTTAATTATAGTTAATAATGGCGATCATTACTGAAACATTAGCTGATGATAATAAAAAAGTTATTGTTAAAGCAAATGGTTTAGGTGGTGAAACAAAACAAACATTATTAGACGCAAGTATTTTATCAGGCGCAACGTCAAGTCCTAACTTGTCAATTGCACACTTGTATTACGAGATACTCGGTTCGGGAAATTTAACTTTTTTCTTTGACGCTGAGACAGATGAACAAGCTGCAACACAATTTAGTGGACGTGGTAATTACGGTTTGAAGAAAAACGAACCACGAATTAAACAAGAAGACACAGGCATAACACTTGTCAATCCGACAGGTGACGTGCTTGTGTCATCTGATAGTACGGTGTCAACATATAATATAGTAGTAGAATTTAGAAAAGAAAAAGGATTTACAAATGGCTGATACAGTTTCAAGCTTAACAATCGCAGATACTTCAGGTGTCAAGTTTACAACTAAACTTACAAACTTCTCTGACGGTACAGGTGAGACCCTAGTCAAAAAAGTTGACGCTTCTGAATTAACTTTTATGACAGAGGATGGAAATAGAAAAATATCAAAGTTATATTATTCTATTAATACGTCTGACAGTAAGTCAGCAGTAGAACTTATATGGGATGGCGAAACTAACGCTACCGCAGTTTTATTGTCTGGTCAAGGTTTTTTCGATTTAAGAGCAGATGGTAATGAGATAACAAATAACTCGACAACACCTACAGGTGATGTTTTACTATCTACAAAAAATTTTGCAAATGGTGATAATTACACGATTATTGCCGAGTTTAGATAATAATTTGTATAAATATTAGTAGAGAAATTAAGAGATAGATACTTATGAAGCTAATTACCGAAGAAATAGAACAAGCGGAATACATTGTAGAAGAAACTAATGGCAAAAAAAATTATGCCATCAAAGGTATCTTTATGCAATCTGACATCAAAAATAAGAATGGCAGAATGTATCCAAAAGAGATTCTTCAAAGAGAAGTTGTTAGATACAACAGAGAATTTATCAATAAAAACAGAGCATTTGGCGAACTAGGTCATCCAGACGGTCCCACCGTCAACCTAGAAAGAGTTAGTCATATGATTAAAGCTCTGTATCCAGAAGGCAATAATTTTATCGGAGAAGCAAGAGTCCTAGACACACCATATGGAAAAATTGTGAAGTCACTTATAGATGAAGGTGCAAGATTAGGCGTTTCTTCCCGAGGTATGGGCACACTATCAAATAGTCAAGGTGCCAATGTAGTTAACAACGATTTTTACCTTGCGACAGCAGCTGATATAGTTGCTGATCCATCTGCTCCAGACGCTTTTGTAGAAGGCATAATGGAAGGCAAAGAATGGATTTGGAATAATGGGATTTTGAAAGAAGCAGAGGTTAAAGAATTAAAAGTACAGGTTGAGAGTAAAGAACGAATCGCAAGAGCAGAGAAAAATGCTATTGTGTTTGAGAACTTTCTTAAAAAGCTGTAATTTTATAAATAATAGTTGACTATTTTATAGTCCAATTATTGCAATTTTAATATAAAAAGAAGAGGAAAACTAAAATGGAAAACGGTAAAACTGACGCTATGGCGCCGAAAAAAAATGCCGCTCCAGCAGAAGCACCTAAAACTTTAGGGGCAACTATTCAGAATGTTATCACTAAGGCTATCACAAGCCCAACTGATGGCAAAATTGATTTCGCACAAGGGGTAAACCACATTACTGGTGACCCACAACAAAAAAGTGCAAAACCTGCTGAGCCAATGCAATCTCTTAAAGCTAATTACGACATGAAACCTAAGTCTGAAACTTATGAAGACAAGGAAGAAGTTAAAGAAGCTGACGAGAAAGAAAAAGAAAAGATGATGAAAGCACAAGCTGACATTAAAAAAATGAACGCTCAAGTAAATGACAAAGAAAAAGAAATGAAAGAAGCGGAAGACCATAAGAAATCTGACATGATCAAAGCTGAGATTGAAAAGATGAAAGAAACTATGGCTGACAAAGAAAAAGAATTAAAGGCGCAAGCTGATAAGGAAAAAGAAATGTCAGAGGGCGAAATGCCTAAGGCTGCTTTAGACGCTTTGAAAAAGTCGCAAGACAAAAAAGAAACTGCTCACGATGGTGAGAAGAAAGACATCAAATCTCAAAAAGACAAAGAGATGAAAGAAGAGTCTGAAGACGAAAAGAAAAAAGACATCAAAGCAAATAAAGAACACGACAAAGAAGTTAAAGAAGAAGACGAAAAAGAAGATAAAAAAGATATTAAAGCTTCTGCAAAAGATAAAGTAAAAGACATGGATATGAAAGAAGACGTAGCTGCTCTTACAGATGGTGAAGAACTATCGGAAGAGTTTAAAGCAAAAGCTGCTACAATTTTCGAATCTGCTGTTAAAGCAAAACTTGTAGAAGAAATTGAAAAATTAGAAGGCGAATACGAATCAAAAGTTGCTGATAAAGTTGAAGAAACTAAATCAGAAATCGTAGAAAAAGTTGACGCTTATCTAAATTACGTTGTCGAGTCTTGGATGAAAGACAACGAATTGGCTATCGAAAAAGGTCTAAAGGCAGAAATTACTGAAGACTTTATTGGTGGCATGAAGAAACTTTTTGAAACTCATTACATTGATTTACCTGAAAGTAAATTTGATGTTGTTGAGGATCAAGCTGCAACAATCATTAAGTTAAAAGAAGATATGAACAAAACATTAGAATCTAATGTAGAGTTAAATCAGAAAATTGGCGAATTTGCTAAAGACGACATTATAAATGACGTATCTAGTGACCTTGCTGAAACTGAAACTGAAAAACTTAAAGGTTTAGCAGAAAGTATTGAGTATGTGGATGCTGCTGATTATAGAACGAAAGTAGAAACAATTAAAAATTCTTACTTTCCGAAATCAAAAGCAAGTGATACTGAATCTAATGAAGTAGCTGCAACAGATAACATGACTTCGGATGCTTTTGTATCTGAGTCAATGGCTGCATACACAGCTGCAATTAGTAAAAACCAAGCTAAGAAGTTATACTAATAACTTTTTAGTAGTTTAATTAAACTAAAAGAGAAAAAGGAGAGATAAAAATATGTTTTTATCAGAATCTATACAAAACAAGTGGCAGCCTGTTTTAGACCATCCTGATCTTCCAAAGATCGGTGATAGTTATAAAAGAGCAGTCACTTCTGTTGTACTAGAGAACCAAGAGAAAAGTTTAAAAGAAGACGCTCAGTTTATGTCTGAGTCGGCTCCTTCAAACGCTACTGGTTCATCTATACAAAACTGGAATCCAATTCTTATCAGTTTAGTTAGAAGAGCAATGCCAAATCTTATCGCTTACGATATTTGTGGCGTACAACCTATGTCAGGACCAACTGGTCTTATATTTGCAATGAGAAGTAGATTCTCTAGTCAATCTGGCACAGAAGCTTTATTTAACGAAGCTGATTCAGACTTCAGTGGTAGAAATGCTGCTGGTTCTTCAACGAACACTGGATTCTCACAAACTGCACAGAATGGTGAAAACCCTGCTGTGCTTAATGACGCACCAATCCCAGCTGCAGGTCCAAACTACACAACTGGTACTGGTATGTCAACAGCTGCGGCTGAAGCTCTAGGCGATGCAAGCGGAAACGCTTTCGCTGAGATGGCTTTCTCAATTGAGAAATCAACTGTGACTGCTAAATCAAGAGCTCTTAAAGCTGAATACACTATGGAACTTGCTCAAGACTTAAAAGCAATCCATGGTTTAGACGCTGAAACAGAATTATCAAACATCCTATCTGCTGAGATCCTTGCGGAAATCAACAGAGAAGTTGTAAGATCAGTTTACAGAGGCGCTGAAGTAGGTGCTGCTGATAACGATAATTCAGACGCTGCAATTAACACAACAACTGCTGGTATCTTTGATTTAGATACTGACTCAAACGGAAGATGGTCTGTTGAAAGATTCAAAGGATTAATGTTCCAAGTAGAGAGAGACGCAAACACTATCGCTCAAAGAACGAGAAGAGGAAAAGGTAATATAATTATCTGTTCTTCAGATGTTGCCTCTGCATTACAAATGGCTGGTGTTTTAGACTACACTCCTGCGTTAAACAACAATTTAAATGTTGATGACACAGGTAACACTTTTGCTGGTGTATTAAACGGTAAATACAAAGTATATATCGACCCATATGCTGCAAACTTGGCGTCTAACGCTTCACCTGCTAAACAATACTATGTTGTTGGTTATAAAGGTACTTCACCTTATGACGCTGGTATTTTCTATTGCCCATATGTGCCACTACAAATGGTAAGAGCAGTAGGACAAGACTCATTTCAACCAAAAATTGGTTTCAAAACTAGATATGGTCTAGTAGCGAACCCATTTGCTGGTAGCGATGTGACTGGTACTGGTTCAATCACTGCTGATGGCTTAACTGCATTATCTTCTAACAGATATTACAGACGAGTACAAGTAGCGAACATCATGTAATAGTTTGTGCAAACAAATTCTAAAGAGGGGGCTTAGGCCCCCTTTTTTTTAGCATAAATAAAAGTATGAAATATCTACTAATCCTCTTAACAATTTTTATAGTTTCTTGTTCGAAACCATCAGTAAGCGTGTGGGATAAATTATGGGATAGAATAGATAATATGAAAGAAGAAGATAAGGTATCAGAGTCAGATCAAAAACTGATACAAGAAGCGACTGAAAAAGAGTGGCAAGAAGTAGATAAACAAACAGATAAATAGTAGCATGACTACTACAAAAGCATTAGATAGACAACCAACTAAATTTGACTATGCAGAACCTACAAAGTTTAGGTTTGGCGTAACCAAACTTCCTAAAGTAGAGTTTTTCTGTACGGCTGCAAACATACCTGGTATATCACTAGGTCAAGCAAGTATGCCTACACCTCTTAAAGACATACCTATACCAGGCGATAAATTAGATTATGATAATTTAACTATACAATTCTTGGTAGATGAAAGTTTAGAAAATTACAGAGAAATACATGGTTGGTTAACAGGTCTTGGTTTTCCTAAAGACCATGAACAATTTAGAAATCTACAAAACGCAGGAAGTGACAGATTTCCTACAACAAATAGTGTAAGTCTCAACAAAGAACTAGGAAAAGTAAGTACGGCAGTACAAGATGATGGTGGTCTATATTCAGACGCAACTTTATTTGTATTATCAAGTAAAAACAATGCAGCTTTAGAAGTTAGATTTAGAGATATATATCCTATATCATTATCTGGTTTAGACTATAATCAACAAGAAACTGATATACAGTATCTAACTGCTAGTGTGACCTTTGCATATAAGATATACGAATTTGCAGCTGTGTCAGGTGGCAGAACCATAGAAACTACATCATAAAGCTTGATTTTTTGAGTAGTTATGATATAATATCCATAGGATAAAATATCCATAAATATAAAAAGGTGAATACATAATGACGTTAGAAGAAATACAGACAATGGCAGATAAAGACTTGAAGATCAATGATGTTGAACTTGATTTAGAATCTTTAAAGACGCCACAATTACACAACAAATATTCAAAGTACCATTCAAAATATAAAAATCTTTTAAAGGTTGCTGAACAAGATTTAGCAAGAATTGTAAGAGAGAAGTGGGAATACTACACAGGTAAAGCAGACCCTAGTGTATACCAAGAAAAACCTTTTAATCTAAAAGTATTAAGACAAGACGTTGACAAATACGTTAAGTCAGATAGTGATGTTAATAAACTAGAACAAAAGGTAACATATATAGAAACAACGGTAGATTATTTAGAGAAGACTCTAAAAATTATATCAAATAGAACATTTACTATTAAGAATGCTATAGATTGGAAAAAGTTTACTTCAGGAGTTATTTAATGCAATTAAGAAATTCATACATGTTTTACAAGAGTGCTATCAAGCCAGATGTATGTAAGAAAATTATATCACATGGTTTATCAAAGATGGTTGTGGATGAAAGTCATGGTGTATCAAAAGTAGCTGCTACCTTTGATGGTAAAGAAAAAGGTGGCATAGATAGTCAAGGCAGGAAGATGTCTGATACTATGATAACAGGAGGCGCAAACAGAGAAACGCTTGCTAAAAAAGGCATTGACGTTGAAAGAGCCTATGTAAGAGATAGTGATATTTCATGGTTGAATGACAAATGGTTATACGATTTATTTCATCCATATATACATCACGCAAACGCACAAGCAGGTTGGAACTGGAAGTGGGATTTTTCTGAGTCATTTCAGTTTACAGTATATCACGGTAGAAAAGAAAATGGTGGTTTCTATGGTTGGCATGCTGATGGATCATCTGATTTTAGAAGTGCATATAAAGCAGCTGTAAAAGTAAAAGATGGTAAGGTACCACAATTTAAACCACCTAAAAGAGATGATAAAGGTTTTGTGATTATGAGACCTGATGGTAAACCTGAACCTGACATGAGAGGAGCTGATATACCTCTTAAAAGAGATAAGAAATCTTTAGCACCTGGATTTACTGATAATATACATATGTGGGATAAAGTAAGAAAAATAAGTATGACTGTTAATCTAACTAATCCTAATAATTATGCAGGTGGTAATCTAAAGTTTGATTTAGGCGCTCACGCAGGTAAGAAAAGATTTAAGGTATGTGAAGAAATAAGACCTCAAGGATCAGTTATCATATTCCCTAGTTTTACATATCATTGTGTCACACCTTGTACAAGAGGAACTAGATACTCATTAGTATTGTGGAGTTTAGGAAAACCATGGCAATAAAAGACACAGAAAAATTTTACAAAGATAATAAGTATTGTGTTATAAAAGAATTTATACCACCTATACTTGCAGATTATCTATACGGTTATGCTCTTATGAGAGCTAATAGAGCAAAGACTATGGTCAATAGTAAATGGCCTGGTTATAGAGCAGAGCTTGATGGCACATATAAAGATCAACAAGTGCCTAATACTTACTCATGTTATGCTGATCCAGCAATGGAAACATTATTACAATATGGTTTACAAGGCATGAGAAATATTACAGGTTTAAATCTTAAACCTACATATTCATATTGGCGTTTATACAAGAACGGTGATGATTTAAAAAGACACAAAGATAGACCAAGTTGTGAAGTGTCAACTACATTATGTTTAGGATATGACAATAATAATTTAAAAGGTAGAAAACAAGATTGGGAAAAATATGACTGGCCTATGTGGGTAGATAAGACAGGAGGCTTTGGTAATAGAGGTGTGCCTATTCATATGAAACCTGGTGATATGATAGTTTATAGAGGTTGTGAAATAGAACATTGGAGAGAACCTTTTTTAGGTGATAATCACGCTCAAGTATTCCTTCATTATAACAACGTAGATGGACCATATGGTGAAAACTGTGTCTATGATGGCAGACCTCATTTAGGATTACCTGCTGAATTTAAGATACCAGAAAAAATACAGGCAATGCAAAAGGCAGATAAAAACTTACATGAGCAGCGATTATCAAACAAAGAAAAAACATAAAGATTTCACGTTGGTACAAGATAATTTCTTGTCAAATAATGAGTGTGATGAGTTAGTAGAAAAATATAAAAATCTTACATCTGAATTTGATAATAATAAGTATGGTTATTCATCATACTTTACGAACAATATAACATTTTCAGATCAATTAAAAACATTAATAGATACATACACAAAAACATTTAAGGAAAGTGCTTTGACACCTTATCCTTGGGTATTAAAAGAACTTAGGTTTAAATGGTTTAAACCAGGCAACTGGTTCAAAGATTTTCATTGTGAGCATGGATATGATAATAACAAAAGAGTATTAAACTTTATGATATATCTATCAGATCATAATTGTGGTACAGAGTTTTATACAGGTGAAGTAATTAAATCTATAAAAGGTAGGGTTGCTATGTTCCCAGCCTACTTTACACATCTACATAGAGGACAACAATGTCCTGATAACCATGATAGATATATTATGGGTGGCTATTTTAATTATGAAGATAATCAAAGATAAAGATTTTTTAAAAGATAAACATAAGGACTTTATATCAGAGTTTATTTTAAAGGCTGATTTTCCTTATTTCATACAACCACATTCTACATTTGATGACGACTACACAATGATGGAACATATATGTTTACGAAGATATGATAAAGATTGGAATACAGGCAACGTAGATATGTATAAGGATATATTAAATACGTTTTGCAATAAACATGACATACGATATAAGGAAATATTAAGGTGCTCTGTAAATCTAACATTTAACGTGGGTATAAAAAAATCATTAGAACATACAGATCATAAAGAACCACACAAACAATTATTAATATATTGTAATGATGTAAAGGACAAAAGATCATACACAGTAATATTAGATGAAAATAGAAAACCTATAGATAAAATAAAACCTATACAATATAGTGCAGTAAGTTTTGGTGACAATCATCACTATCATTATTATCCAAGAATAGGTCATAGAGTTGTATTGGTATATACATTTAAATGATAATAGATAAAGATTTTTTAAGTAAGGAACAGATAGCGTATATTGAAAATCATATTTTTAGTAATGACTTTCCTTGGTTTATTGAGAACAGGAGTGTTGTCGGCAGAAAGAATAAACCTTTTCTAAAACATACGGTATTAAGAAGACCTGAGGAAAGAGAAGAAGGAGAATATTTTAGGTCATATATGGGCAAATTCTGTTTAGGTATATTAGATAATTTTGCAAAAAATAATACTATGACGATAATAGATGTGCTTAGAATAAGTATCAATCTAACATATAACAATGGTTATGAAAAATGTAATGTACACCAAGACCATGAATATAATCATTCACAACTGCTTGTATATATAAATGAGTGTGATAAAAAATCATATACAGTAATTAAGAATGGTAAGAAGGAAATAAAAGTAAGACCAGAAAAGTACAAAGGTGTTTGTTTTGACAATCAACCTCACTATCTATATTTTCCTAAAAAAGGCCTTAGAGCTGTTATGGTATTTACATTTAAAATATGATTAAAGTAAAAAAATTAAATACGGTCTATTTACAGATAGAGGCAGAAGCAGATGTTAGACGTGAATTAACAGATTATTTTTCTTTTGAGGTACCTGGTTATAAGTTTACACCACAATTTAGAAACAGAGTTTGGGATGGTAAGATACGATTATATTCATATGCCACAGGTCAATTATATGTTGGATTGTATCCCTATCTAAAAGACTGGTGTAATAAGAAAAACATAGAAATAGAAGAAAACAACGAGATTCATACAATTCAATCGCACACAGCCGCCGATATAGACGAATTAGTCAAGTCTTATGAACTCTCTATCACACCGAGAGATTATCAAATTGACGCATTTAAATATGCCTTAGATTACGAGAGAGGATTAATATTATCGCCTACTGCGTCTGGTAAATCACTTATCGCATATCTATTGGTAAGACACTATCTAAACGTGATAGATAACAACATACTCATAATAGTACCAACAACATCATTAGTAGAACAACTATACAAAGACTTTAAAGACTATGGATTTGATGTAGAGAATAATGTAAGTAGAAACTACCATGGTTACGAAATAGAAGAAGGCAAACGAATAGTTATCTCTACTTGGCAATCTCTATATAAACTCCCAAAAACTTTTTTTGCTGACTTCGGCGCTGTTATAGGTGATGAAGCCCATTTATTTAAAGCTGTATCTTTGACGAAAATAATGACGAAACTGACCGATTGTAAATATCGTATTGGTATGACTGGTACCTTAGATGGTACTAAGACCCATAAGTTAGTATTAGAAGGTCTATTTGGTAGAGTAAACAAAGTTGTATCTACTAGAGAACTAATAGATAAAAAACAACTTGCAGATTTAAAAATAATATGCCTAGTATTAAAACATACAGAGGCAGAAGCAAAAGCGATTTACAAAGAAAAGTATCATAAAGAGTTAGAATATCTAGCTCAGAGTGAGAAAAGAAATAAGTATATAAGAAATCTAGCAACAGCCTTGAATGGTAATACTTTAATACTATTTCAACTTGTAGAAAAACATGGTAAGGAGTTATATGAACTTATACGAAACAAAGCAGGAGACCGAGAAGTCTTCTTTGTCTATGGAGGAGTTGACACCCAACAAAGAGAACAAGTTAGAGCAATCACAGAAAAAAGCGATGACGCTATTATCGTGGCTTCCTATGGGACTTTCTCTACGGGGATTAACATACGGAACTTGCATAACATTATTTTTGCTAGTCCTTCTAAATCTAGGATAAGAAATCTACAATCAATAGGTAGAGGTTTAAGGATAGGTGATAGTAAAGATACAGCGACATTATACGACATATCAGATGACCTGACATATAAAGAAAAGAAGAACTTTACGCTGACCCACTTTCAGGAAAGAATAAATATTTACAACGAGGAGGGTTTCACATATGAGATCCATAGTGTGGAACTAAAGTAATATGGTTAAAATAATTCGACTAATATCTGGCGAAGAAATCTGTTGTGTAATTCCTAAAGAACAAATTAAAGATAATAAAACGCTTATAAGATTATCTGAGCCAATGTTAATTAAATACGTGCCTAAAATAACCGAGATGGGGATATCAGATTATATCGCATTGGTTAAATGGGTTGGGTTTACTAATGATAAAATTATAACAATACCAAAAGATAAGATTATGACTATCGCAAATGCCACAGAGCCTTTTACTAGAAGATATCATCATTTAGTAGATACGATAAACAAACAAAATCAAAAACTTCCTGCCTTTATAGAAAGAGATATGTCAGATGAAGACTATGATAATTATGATAATAAAACTCAAAAAGAGAACCTTGATGATTTAAAAGAATACTTTGATATGCCTAGCAAAAAGATACACTAGCTAAGGTCCCTGGTGACCAACCCACATAGGGTATTATATCAGAAAAACCTAACCTGTCAAGCGACCGTGAAATGAATTTACATATACCATTAAAGAACGTACCTATAATATCAATAAAAGACTTTCATAAGTTTACAAAATATCAAAAAGATAAGATAATAAAAAATTTATTAGGTATAAAAGACCTTTGGGATAACCAACCTAATTCAAATAAATCAACTACTAATTTTGAGATATTATATAATAAAGATGACAAAAAGTATAATAATCTTATTAATGACCTATATGATAAATTTTATAGAGTAGCACAACAGTTATTTAATTTTACAGTATCAAAGAAAAGTAAAAGAATATGTTGGGCATGTATTACTAATAAAGAATACTATAACTTTGTGCCACATAATCATATAAAGTCATCTACTATTAATGCTGTATATTACTTAAATATACCTAGAATAAACAAGAAATTATCAGGTCCTGTAAAGTTTAAAGTAGATAATAAATGGATATACTATCAACCAGATAATAACGAGTTAATATTATTCCCAAATTATCTCATACATGACGCAACTAAACACAACTCAAAAGAATGGAGAGTAAGTATAAACATGGAAATACTATGTAGAGAAGATAAGGATTATATTGTGCATGTCCTTGACAAAAACAACAAAATGTAGTATTATATAATTATGACTAGAACAAAGAAAAAATCAGTACATTATGTAAGCAATAAAGAGTTTTTACAGGCAATGATTGAATACAAGGATCGTTGTGAAAAGGCAGATAAAAGAAAAAGAAAAAGACCTCCTGTGACTAACTACATTGGTGAATGTTTTTTAAAGATAGCAAATCATTTATCATACAGACCTAACTTTATAAATTACACATTTAGAGATGACATGATAAGTGATGGTATAGAAAACTGCTTACAATATTTAAATAATTTTAACCCACAAAAATCAAATAACCCATTTGCTTATTTTACGCAGATAATATATTATGCGTTTATTAGAAGAATACAGAAAGAGAAAAAACAAGCAAATATAAAATATAAGATGATTGAACAGGCAGGTATTGATGAGTTTGATACACTACCTGGAGATACTAATACAGAATATAAGAATCAATTTTTAGAATTTTTAAGAAAGAATAGACCAACAACCGAAGAACCAAAAAAGAGTGAAATAAAAGTTAAGAAAAGAAAAAGAAGAAATTACACAAGCGTTTTAGATACATAATGAAAATTGCAATATTAAATGATACACACTTCGGTGTTCGTAATGACAGCGAAGCATTTAGAAAATATCAATTAAGATTTTATAACGAAATCTTTTTTCCTTACCTAGAAAAAAACAATATTAAAACACTAATACATTTAGGTGATGTTGTTGATAGAAGAAAATTTATTAACTTTCAAACTGCCTCTATTTACAGACAACAATTCTGGGACAGATTATATAAAGAAAAGATTGATACACATATAATCATAGGTAACCATGATACCTATTTTAAAAATACAAATGAGGTAAATGCTATAGAAAATTTATATACAAGTTTTGATGGTGTTAATGAACCATTTATATACACTAAACCTAAAGTCGTAGATTTTGATGGCACTTCTATATTATTAATGCCTTGGATATGTGATGATACTAGAGAAGAATCTATACAGATGTTGAATACAGCAAAGGCAGATTTATGTTTTGGTCATTTAGAGATTAAAGGTATAGAAATGCAGAATGGTGTAATCAATGAGTTTGGTAATGATAAGGCAGACTTCAAAAGATTTGATAGAGTAATTTCAGGTCACTTTCACAAACATACAGATGATGGTCAGATATTTTATTGTGGTGCTCAATATGAGATGACATGGTCAGATTACCAAGACCCTAAAGGTTTTCATATCTTTGATACAGAAACAAGAGAGATTGAAAGAATATGGAATCCTCTAACTATTCATAAAAAAATAATATATGATGACAAGAAAAAAGATTACATAAACTATGATATACAACCTTATCATAATCACTTTATAAAATTAATAGTCTTAAATAAGACAGATGATAACCAATTTGACAAATTTGTTGAAAGGTTGTATAATGAGATAACGGTACATGATTTAAATATTATAGAAGATTACTCTGATATAAAAGCAAGTGTAAGAGATGACATAGTTGAAATGGGTGAGGATACTGTCACATTCCTAAATAACTATGTAGATCAACTTGAAACAGATGTAAATAAAACTAAACTAAAAGAGTATTTAAAATCATTTTACATAGAAGCAAACGACAATGCCTAAACCTAAACCAAGTAAAAAAATTATCAGACAAGAAAATCTATGGCCTACGCCATATTGGTATACACAACTATGGGATTTTATGAGAAGTGAAACTAGAGTTACCTTCAATGATGATTTTACAGGTTATATTCTAAATGAAGAACAAAATAATAAGTCTGTTAGAAAATCAAACAGAGGTGGTTGGCAAAGTCATTCAACAAACGCTACAGATGAAAATTATAAACCACTAGTAGATGAGATTATGGAGTTTGTAAAACATTTAAATTTAGATGTTAAAGATATGCAAATAGCACAACTATGGGCAAATGTAAATAGAAAAAATGATTATAATATAATACATCAACATGGACAATACAGTCTATCAGGAACTTATTATGTTAAGGTACCTGAAGATTCTGGTCGTATCGTGTTTAGAGATCCAAGACCTGGTGCAATGGGCAATAATTTTTTAGTGAGTAATTTTGATAAAGGTGAGTTTAAAAAATTAAGTATAATGGAAGGACTACTTGCGATATGGCCTTCGTACCTAGATCATCTTGTAGAACCAAGTAATACAGACGAGGAGAGAATATCAATTAGTTTTGATATAATTTGTAGATGATATATTTTAAGAAGTTAAGATGGAAGAATTTTTTATCTACTGGTAATCAGTTTATAGAAGTTGACCTGGCAAAGTCACCATCAACATTAATCATAGGTTCTAACGGCTCAGGTAAATCTACTTTACTTGACGCATTATGTTTTTCTCTATTTAACAGACCATTTAGAACTATTAAGAAAGAGCAATTAGTAAACACAATCAATAATGCTGATTGTGAGATACAGGTTGATTTTGAAACAAATGGTAAACAGTATAGAATTATTAGAGGTATCAAACCTAATTTATTTGAGATTTATTGTAATGATGTATTGATAAACCAAGACGCCTCAAATGTAGATTATCAAAACATGTTAGAACAGAATATTTTAAAATGCAATTATCGTGCTTTCTGTCAAGTAGTAATATTAGGGTCATCATCATACGAGCCATTTATGCACCTACGAGCAAGATACAGACGAGAGGTTGTAGAGGAAATATTAGACATAAGAGTTTTTAGTCATATGGATTTATTGTTAAGACACAAACAAGCTGAACTATCTAAAAATATTGTAGATGTTAGGCATAGATATGATTTGATGTCAGAGAAATATCAATTACAGAAAGACCATTTTGAACACATACAAAATAGAGATAACACAGACATAGAAGATCGAAGATCACAACTAAAAGAAAATGATAAAAGTAATTATGAGTACAATCAAAAATTACAATTGTTAAATGAGAAGATTATATCAACAAAGGCAGAGATATGGGGCGGTGATAAGTTTACAAGAAAGTCTGCTGACCTTTCTAAACTAGAGGCAAAGATAGAAACTAATTTATCTAATCATAAAAAGACTTTAGAATTTTTTAAGAATAATGATACTTGTAATACATGTACACAACCCATAGATAAAGCATTTAAACAAAGTAAAATATCAAGTGAAGAAAGTAAAATATCAGAGTTAGAAGCAGGCCTGACAAACCTATCAACAGAGATAATCAAAACACAGGATAAGATAACTGAATATAAAGCAGTAGAAAAAAGATTAAATGATTTAGATATATCTGTTGCAAAGGTTAACACCTCTATTTCAGAAATCAATAGACACTCAAATAGACTTGATATTGAGATACAGAAACTACAATCAGAAAAAGAAAACACAGGTAAGGTTGCACATGAATTAGACCAATTGAACGAGGACCTAAAACAAATAAATGTTGACAAAGAAAAAGTTATAGAAGAAAAAAAATACATTGATATTGCTAGAGAGATATTAAATGATACAGGTGTCAAGGCAAAGATAATTAAAAAGTATCTGCCTATAATGAATAACTTAATTAATAAATATCTACAATCTATGGACTTCTTTGTTAACTTTCATTTAGATGAGGAGTTTAACGAAACAATTAAGAGTAGATTTAGAGATACGTTTGTTTATAATAGTTTTAGTGAAGGTGAAAAATTAAGAATAGACCTTGCATTATTATTTACATGGCGAACAATCGCTAAGATGAAAAATAGTACAAATACAAATTTATTAATACTTGACGAGATATTTGATAGTAGTTTAGATGGTTCAGGTACCGAAGACTTCTTTAAAATATTAAAGTCATTGACAAGTGAAAATACATTTATTATATCTCACAAAGGCGATATATTATTTGATAAGTTTACTAATATAATAAAATTTGAGAAATATAAAAACTTTACGAGGTTAGCATAATGATATATAAATTATTACCACCAAACGATCCAAGAGTATTATCATCAATAGCAGAATTTGATATTGAAAGATTCAAAGATGAAGAAAAGATAGAACTAAAAGAATTTGTAGATAATATGTTTGAGACCATGAAACAATATGGTGGTATAGGATTGTCTGCTAATCAAGTAGGTAAACCATATAGAATGTTTGTTATGGGTGATCACCTAAATATACAAAAGAATAAGAAGTGGGTTTGTATTAATCCTAAAATTACAAATGTCACTAAAGAGTTGATAAGATATAAAGAAGGTTGTCTAACTTTTCCTTTCTTATTTTTAGATATAGAAAGACCACAAGATATATCGGTTGAGTACCTAGATGAAAATTTAGAAAAAAAAGAAGAACATATGTCAGGTATTGTGGCAAGATGTTTTCAACATGAATTTGACCATATGCAAGGCATAGTATTTACAGAGCATGTCAGTAAATTAAAACTAGAGATGTCAATAAAAAAAAGAAATAAAGAAATTAAAAAGGCACAAAAAAGATGGCAATCCTCACAGAATTAGATTTACCACAATATAAACAGAGTTTAAGAAAGTGTGTAGCGTTTTTAAATAACATTGAATATTCACCTGTAAAAACAAAATACAACGCAAAGGGTGATTGGGATGCTATATCAATTAGAGGATATAGTGATGATGTAGGCAACATTTTAAAACCTGGTGTTTTAAAAAGTAATGTAGAACCATCTCATTTAAGATGGACACATCTATATGAAGAACCTGATTGTTTACCTATAAAAGAAATACTATCACATATACCTGCTGAGTTTGAAAGAGTAAGAGTTATGAGATTAAAAGCAGGTACAACTATAAAAAAACATACAGACAAAATAGATAAAGAAATTAAGAATAAGAATATTATTAGAATACACATACCATTAAAGACAAGTTTAAATGTTCACTTCTACCTATGGGAAGGTAAGGAACAACATCACTATAATTTAGAAACAGGAAAATATTATTATACAGACGTTTCAAAACCACATGCTGTTCACAATAAAGCAGATTTTGATAGATTACATCTTGTGGTTGATTGTTATAATAACCCTAAAATAAAAAGTTTATTAGATGATGATAGATTAAATACAATGGTAGGCGTAGATATATGAGTTTTTTAGTATGGCACATGCTTGCGATATTGACAATTATGATAATATCGTTTATAATAGGTTATAGTGTAGGTGAAAAAAATGTTAATAGCAAAAGAAGAAGATTTTGAACAAGTAAAAACCATATTTTATAAACATAAGAAATGGTTTCCCCATGTAAGAACTGATTACATGAGGCGTATGATTGCAAAACAACAATTAATTTTAGAAGAAGGTATATTGATTACCTTTCATCACGCTAAAAGAAAACAAACTATTGGCGATGTTCATGTGAAAAAAGGCGATACTGTATTACATCAAATTGCAAATGATGACCCAGGTAGTGGTAATGCAAAAGTAATATTACAGAATTTTTTTGAGTGGTGTCCTAGAGATGTATTCTTATCAGTAAGATCAGACAACACAAAGGCATGTAGTTTCTATGAACAGATAGGAATGAAACTAGTAGGAGAAACTAGTTGGGCAAGAGGTACTTTACCAGGCAAGGTTTATGCAAAAAGAAAGTAATATATCATTTCACTCATTAAATAGTTTTTATATGATAACGACATTAGAAAAATTTAGTTTCTTTAATAGAAAGTTATTAGAACACTTTGATAAAATGCCTAACCTTAGTTTTGCTAATGTGACAAAAACTGATTGGTCTATGAGTAAAGAAGAGTCAGATAAGAAAACATACATCAAACCTTTTTTTAAAAAGATCACTCCTTACTATAATAAGATTGCAAAACAATTAGGTAAAAAAAGGTGGGGATGGAGAGCAGGCAATATCTGGTTTCAACAATATAATGAAAAGAGTGATCATCACTGGCACAATCACTGGTATGCTAATTGGACTAATGTATATTATGTTGAACTGCCTGATAGATCATTAACAACACAATTATATGATACATTGAGAAAAAAAATTATAAATGTAAAATTAAGAGAGGGACAGTTATTAACTTTTCCCGCTCATGTAATGCACAGGTCACCTGTAAATAAATCTAAAGAAAGAAAAACTGTTATATCGTTTAATACTAATATAAACATGGAGACAAAATGACAAACGCAATAGAGGTAGTTAGAGATTGGAAAGACAATAAAGGTTTTCCATACTATCCTGAAGATAGAAAATGGCGTAATGATGAATTTGCAAAACTAACATCTTTCAACAGAGATACATTATTAGATAGACAACATAAAATTATAGGTCAATCAACACATGGTTTATCACTTGCATGGTCTTATATGCACCACGCATGGTCAATCAAATGTGGCACTATGAAGACGCCTATGGAGATATGGGAAGATGAAACACATTTAGAAAAAGGTATCAATAAGATATTGACAGGCACTTTCTTTACAAAGAGAGAAGCACATAAGATAACAAAATCAGATATGAGGGCAATGTTAAGAAGATACTCTGGCTCACAAATGGTATCTAATTTTAGACCTACAGCAGCTGCGACTCTATATGATATATTTGTAGAAAAAGATAGTCCACTAGAGGGTACTGAAGCAGGTACAGTTTGGGATCCTAGTATGGGTTATGGTGGTCGTTTAATGGGTGCAATTGCAGCTGGTGTTAATTACATAGGCACAGACCCATGTGTTCCTACATATGCAGGTTTAGAAAAAATTAGAGATGAATATGGCCATGATCATAAATCATATACACTATTAAGACAAGGTTCAGAAACTTACATACCTGAAGACAATAGTTTAGATTTTGTATTTACTAGTCCACCTTATCTAGGACACGAACAATACGGTGATGAACCTGAACAATCATATAACAAGTTTAAAGTACAAGATGAATGGCGAAATGGTTTCTTATTACAGACTATTAAGAACGCCTATAAGGGATTGAAACCTGGTAAATATGCAGGCTTCAATGTAGCAAATGTAAAATCATATAAGACCTTCGAAGAAGATACCTACGATTGTATGGTTGAGGCAGGATTTAAAGATATACAGATATGGTGGTTATCTTTATCAACTCAACAAGGAACAAAGGTACAATCTACACTAGAAGGCACAGAAACAGAAAAGAAACAATCTCAAAACTACATAGGGCGATTCGCAAGGCCAGATGTTGCAGGTAGAAAATACGAACCAATATTCATTGGAATCAAGTAAATACCGACTCGTTCTTGTTTTGTTCTCATAGCGCAACCTGACGCAGTTTAAATAACCTATATTTGACGTACCATTTAGTGCTTGTTTAATATACCGTAATAGTGTAGCATAAGTGTATATTATGAATAAAAACACTATGAATAAATCACAACTTGCAAAATTACTTGCTACTGAAAATATAGAAGTACAAGAAAACGCTGTACAGACTGCTTCGTTTGATGTAGTTAACAGAGTATTAACAATCCCAATATTTAAAGAAGAACACAAATCTAAACATGTATATGACATGTTAGTAGGACATGAGGTATCTCATGCTTTACATACACCATCTGATTCATGGAAAGAGATGGCAAAAAGAACTAAAGAATTTAAGTCATTTGTAAATGTTATTGAAGACGCTAGAATTGACAAGTTAATTCAAAAGAAGTATCCTGGTTTAACAGATGATTACCTACAAGGTTTTGATAAGATGTTAAAAGATGATTTCTTTAAAACAAAAGGTAAGAACTTACAAAATGATTATGCTCTTATTGATAAGATCAACTTATATTATAAGTCTTCAAAAAGATTAGATTTCAATTTTACTCCTAAAGAAAAAATCCTAGTTAACGCTGTTGACAAGTGTAAAACCTTTGATGATGTTTTAAAGTTATCAGAGGAAATACTAGGGTATTGTAAAGATGAATTAAAGAAAAATCAACAATTACAAAAAGTTTATACACAAGACCCTAATGGTGAGAAGGTTGGTGACTCTGATTTAGATAGTGAGTCTTCATCTAGTAAAAGTACAGATGAAAAATTAGACGAATGGTTAGAGAAGAAGTCAGAATCAGATGGTGATAATGATGATACTGATAATAAAAAAGAATCAAATACAATAGGTGCTAACGGTGCAGGTGGCGAAGGTACTGCTACTGAATTGAGATCATTAACTAATGATGATATGGATAGTGCTGTGAAAGGTATTACAGATGATCAGGCTAGACAACGTGACTATTGCGAATTACCAAAAGTTAATCTTAAAAAATTAATTATTCCTTATCAAAAGTTTATTAGAGATATTATGGTTTATGATAAACAACACCATAATACAGAATATGATAAACAACAAATCAATAAGGCAAAAGTTAGAACTCAAAAATTTATGAAAGAGTCTTCTAATGTTGTAAATTATCTAGTTAAAGAATTTGAGATGAAAAAAAATGCCAAGTTATATGCTCGTGCTTCACAGGATAAAACAGGTATTATTGACCCTCTAAAATTACATAGTTATAAATTTGCTGAAGATATATTTAAAAAGATTACAACTGTACCTAATCAAAAAAATCACGGTATGATTTTATTACTTGATTGGTCTGGCTCAATGCAAAAACATTTACTACCAACAGTAGAACAATTATTAAACTTGACTCTATTCTGTAAAAAGATCAATATACCTTTTTCAGTTTATGCGTTTATGAATAATCATAGAGAAACCAAAGATGACTATACAGACTCAGGTTTTTCTGTGACTAATAAATCTTTACAACCAGATGGTTCAACTAGACTTGTTCAAGTGTTTTCACATAAACAATCAAAAGTTGATTACATGAGAAGTGCTACTATATTACATAGGGCTGCAATGTACTTTAATGACTATGGATATAGAAGACATGATCATATGTTAGAGGATGAATCAGTACCTTCTATCTCTGGTGATTACTATCTATCTTCAACACCACTTAATGAGTCGTTGATTGCCTTAGATACTATAATTGCTAAATTTAAAAAAGATTATAATACAGATAAACTTTCACTTGTTACCTTAACAGATGGTGCTTCTAATTCAATGAATCACAAAGGTCATGGTGAGATTTATGTAAAACTTAATAACAGATATGTACAGGCTGGTAGTTATTGGGGTGACAACAAAGACCTTACAAGTGTTATGTTAAAGTATCTTAAAAAGAAATATGATTTACAGACTATTGGTTTCTATCTAGTTTCAAAATATAGAGAATTACAATACATGTTAAGAGTGCCATATAATAAAGAGATGTTGGCTAGAAAAATGTTTACTAAAGATAAGTTTATTGCTGACTATTCAAAGGCATATGATGTTTACTTCTATGTTAAATCTGATACTAGGGTTGCGAATCAAGTGTTTAATTCTAATTCAGATTCAACCAATAAGAGAACTTTAAAAAAGATGTTTATGTCTGGTATGAAAAATAGAATAAACAGTAGGGTTTTATTACAGAATTTTATTAAGAGGATCGCTTAATGTGCGACATTTTGCGCTCTTGTGAAATCGCTAGAAATAGTGTAGCATATATGTATAACTTAACTATGAAAGGACTTATATAATGATTGAGTTAAACAAAACACAAAAAACGGTATTGAAAGTATTAAAAGATACTTACAAAAAAGATACCGTGACTAGGGCTGAGATTAATGCTCTTGTTAAAAAGAAGGTTATCAAAAATCCTTCTTGGTTAAAATCAGACAAGTACAAAGTTGATAGAGGAGTTTATACTCTTAATGTTGACTCTACTGCTGATGTAGAATCAAAAGTTGAACAACCTAAAGTTTCAACTGATACAAAGGCTGCTTATATTGTGTCTTCATTGACCGACAATGTAGTGCCTGCCAAAGATACTGATTTCGTAAACTTTGGTAATTATGCAGATATTAAAAATATCGTAAAATCTAAAAAGTTTTATCCTGTTTTTATCACAGGTCTTTCTGGTAACGGTAAGACGCTTGCTGTGACTCAGGCATGTGCCGAGTCTAAAAGAGAGATGATTAGATGTAATATTACGATTGAGACCGATGAGGATGATTTGTTGGGTGGTTATAGACTTAAAGATGGTCAGACCGTGTGGCAAAATGGTCCTGTAATCGAGGCAATGGAAAGAGGCGCTGTTCTTTTACTTGATGAGATTGACCTTGCAAGTAATAAGATCATGTGTTTACAACCTATCCTTGAAGGTTCAGGTGTCTATGTTAAAAAGATTAACAAGTTTGTTAAACCAAAGATTGGCTTTAATGTGATTGCAACTGCTAACACTAAAGGTCAAGGTAGTGATGACGGTAAGTTTATCGGTACTAATGTTCTTAACGAGGCTTTCTTAGAAAGATTCCCAGTTACCTTTGAACAACAATATCCTTCTGCTAAGATTGAAGAAAAAATTGTTGCTCAAAAACTTGTAAGTGCAGGTAAGAGTGATGTTAAGTTTGCTCACAATCTAGTGACTTGGGCTGACGTTATAAGAAAAACTTATAATGATGGCGGCGTTGATGAGATTATATCAACTAGAAGACTAGTGCATATTGCTGAGGCATACGGTATCTTTAAAAACAAAATGAAGGCAATTGCTGTTTGTACTAATAGATTTGATGATGATACTAAAACATCATTTGTTGATTTGTATAGTAAAGTTGATAGTGGTGCTTCAGTTGAACAGATACTTGAAGATAAGAAAAATGCTGAAGAGGCAGAAATCTTAAACGAAAAGAATTCCGATGATGATGAGGATGGTGAAGAGGAGGACATGAATGTCTAATCTATTGAGTAACCAAAAAATCATCCATAGTGTAAGTCCGCTTGTGGCCAGTAATGGCCACAAGTTACCAACAGAGGACCTTGTATATAAAGGTGAAGTCTGTTGGGCTTATATCTTACACAATATAAAGAATAGTAAGTGGTACATAGGTATATCAACAAAGGATCCTAGTGAGTATCAAACAAATTCTGAAAACAAAGAATTGATGAGGGCTATGTCAAGGAACGAAATACAGAGACGTATAATAAAGGTAGGTAGTAATCTTGCTCAGATGAAAGTATTTGAGAGGGATCTTATTAAAGATACCGATGCCGTTAGTGACTCTAATAGTTATAACTTAGGTCCTGGTATAGTCGCTAAAGGCACTATCAGAGAACCTGATTTAGATAAGATGTTTGAGATTGCTAGACAAATACTTGAAGATAGGTCTTTGTTAGGTTGTAAGTTTTATAAATTAGACCTTATGAATCATAAAGATATTAAAAAAGGTAAAGGTTATTTTTTACCAGATAGTAATTTAAAAGATTTAGTATCATTTCAAATTAGAGATGAAGCATTAAATTATGAACATTGTAATAGAATGGTTGAGAAGATTGACTCTGCTCTAGGTAACCTTGAATTAATTGAACAAGAAACAGGTCAAAAGTTTCTAGTTATCATTTTAAGAGACGTAGAATACAAAGGCAGAGTGGTTGATTTAATCATAGGTGGTAATCATACTATCTATGCCATAGAAAAATCAAAATTTTGTTATGAGTTGCCTATATTAGATATACCAAAAAGTGTACATGGTATATGGACACTTGAAGAAAGAAGAAGTCTAGGTGAGTATTTAAATCCTATTTCTTCAGTTGTAAAATTAGAAACAAACGAAGACGATTTAATTAAAACTTGTTTATCATTTGCTAATAGTTTTGGTATTGATACAGATGTTATAGGTAAACATTTAGATAAACATGGTATTGTAGGTAAACAAAGAAGTAGAATAAAAGCAAATGTTACCTTGAAGTTTAAAAAACAAAAAGAAGAACAAGAAGCACCTACTAACTTTATAACCTATGAAAACTCTGAGGACAAAAGAGTACAGACAACTGTTAATGAGAAGAAAAAAGAGGAACACACACTTGTTCAACCTATATCTTCTGGTAAGTTATCTGTGGGTGATGTTGTACAGAGATTAGTTAGAAAGGTTAAAGATGATAAGATGAACTATAAAAGAATACATTTAGTTGTCTATCATCCTACTCATACTGCTAAGAAAAACTTTGATGACCAATGGGTACAGATGATACACGCATGGGATTGGGCAGTTGATAAGACTAAAATTGAGGGTATAACATATGAAGAAATGCCATTTCAAAAGGAGGAAATATAATGGGTATATACGATTACGATAAAGACGCAAAACCTAAAATGTCTAAAGAAGAATCAGATGAGATGATGAAGAAGTTTTTAGACAAAGGTGGTAAGGTACAAAAATTAAAACCTGGTTCTGCTGCTGTGTTAGGTAGTATGGATAAAAGTGGTAAACCTGCCTATTCAAAAGAAGAAATTGAAAAAGGTATTACAGGTAAGACACCTAGACCAGATTATAAGAATTACAAACCTAATACATACCATGATTATGATTTAGGTGGTGATAAGATACCAGTTTATGAACCAAAAGGAAAGGACAACCAGTGAGTATAACAGTTGAAGTAAGAGGTGGCAACCTAGAGAAGGCAATGCGTGTACTAAAGAAAAAAGTACAAAAGGCAGGCATAGTAAAAGAGGCAAGAGAGCGTCAATACTTTATGAAACCATCAGAAAAAAAACGAGAAGTTATGAAAACTCGTGCTATAACTCTAAAGAAAGCCCAAAAAAAGAATGACGAAATGTTGGGTTATCAATGGATTAAGGGTGTTAAAATTAAAAAAATTTAAAGTTTCTACGCCGTTGTGTCTGATATATATATTATTACTAAAAGGCAATTCATAAGCCCTTTTAGGGGTGTAGATAGGGGCTGCTTAGGCAGCCCCAGCAAATCGGTGATCTTTGCCAGTTTAACTCCGTGATAAAAGGAAACTGGCATAGTGGTCCATTGGTCTTTGTAGATCCGTATGGGTATAGGCTCAGTAAGATGAGTTAGGGTAAATGTGGGTGAGACCTACCACTACCACGCTTGAAATTATATAAATAATTATTATATAATAATAGACAACGCCTTATAGGGTTGTCGAAAATAAACTTTGCTTAACAAAAGGAGGTTTTTATGACCAATAAAGCACTATCTATTTTCAATCA
>Ga0181403_1000056_pt1 | contig 25333 bp, 31 predicted proteins | sample 26SPOviralmetaG_FD_130132 | JGI IMG/M metagenome (GOLD analysis project Ga0181403, IMG submission 130132) | Marine viral communities from the oligotrophic San Pedro Time Series (SPOT) site, San Pedro Channel, CA, USA - 26 SPOT_SRF_2011-09-28 | ecosystem: Environmental > Aquatic > Marine > Strait...
AAATCTAAATCAGTATAACTAATAACAGGAGCCTGAATGGGCATAACCTCATCCAAAGTGCCGGTTCTATCAGCAAGTTCGCGTAACGCCATGTTTATCTCGCCAGAACGACGATTCACCCTGTCAGCCGTGACAGCATCCATCTGAGGCAAAGAAGACTCAGGAATATCTACCCCAGCAGTGAGATCAACAGGGAACTGCGCATCAACTCTTTGACCAGCTTCTTCCATTTGCTGTACAGCAGCAATAGCGTCATTAACACTCTGCTCTGTCTCGGCCTCTCTCATGGCCTGCTCTATGCCCTCATTGCTGTAGTCAACGCCACCCTGAGCCGCAGCCTCCATCAAATCCATCTCACGATTCTGCTCACCAATACCACGACCAGCCTCATAGCTACGCCCACTCTCAAACGTAACGCCGCCACGCTGCATACCAACAGGACCACCATCCTCGAATGGAACAGTAAAGTTCGCCATAACCCCAAGATTGCCGTCACGAGCCACAGGGCGAATACCAAACGTACTGCCCATCGGACCCTGCATCTGCGTGGCACCCAGAATGCCCTGCATAGCATTTTGCATCATGTTGGGAGCAGAGGAAGGTGAGAAGGATGGGGCGGCAAATGATAAAGCACCGCCCGGAGCAAAAAGATCAGCCATCCCAAACATTGGACGACCGGAATCGTTATAGCTTTGATTTACGTCATATAAATCTTGACCTAGCTGAAGCTGATTAGCAAGCACCCCCATCTCTTCGTCCGTAGGTCTAGGATCATTGCCGCTGGCATCAATCACATTCGTCGTGCCGCCAACCATCTTGGGACCAACAGACTGACCAATCTTGCCCTCCATAGCATACGGATCGGCTACGCCGCCGTTAGCCATCGGCGCAGGAGCAAAAATGTCTACTTGATCCATCGGGGACGGCATAGGTGCCGGAAGCATAGGGGCAACCGGCGCAGTAGTAGGTGGCATGACCGGACGATTCATGCCCTGCATGAACGACTTGAACTGCGCCCTCTGACCCGGATTCGTGCGAATGTCTAACTGCGGCGGTGTCTGCGGTGCCGCTTGCGGTGGTGCCATCGGCCCCATAAAATTTGCCATCCGACTGCCCCTGAGAAATAAACCTTCGGGTCAGCATATGTTATTCAGGAAATTTTGACAACAAATAGTCAATCTCCTTCAAAGACTGACGCAATAAACGATCACCCTCCGCATCAGAACAGTCAAAACCCTCAATCGCTAAACACAAACGACTAATACGCTCACGATCAAAAGCCGTCAGGGTACCTGCTAGGGTACCTTGACCCTCTAGGGTACCTTGATCATCCTCCTCACGATTTTTCTTGATATATCGCAACGACAACTCAACAGACTTCGGTATGTCACGCTCCCCAGACTCATAATAACAATACATCCGGTGACTAACACCCAAAGCACGGGCAAGCGTAACCTGCGTCATCCTCAGATCATCACGCCAGTTACGCAAGTCCATGCCATCCCACATGCTGTAAGACTCTTTCGCTTTGTACATTACGATACACGCTCCAACATGCCATGCTCCATCATGTCCTGAGCAAAAACCTCTCTAGTGTCAAAACGAATGCGCTTACCACTCCAATCGCATGCCAACGCAGCAGCAGTCCTTAACCACAAACCATCATCCGCATCAGCAGATCTGTTTACAGACTTCCACGCATCCAAAAACCCAGTAGCATCCGGTGCCTCGAACTCAATCGGATCACCAATGTTCAATACAAACTTTGGCATTACGCCCTCCTTTTCTGTGTCAGAGGTAAACATAGTGCAAAGATTGCAAGAAGTCAATGGCGAATATTTTGGTGATTGTTTGAGTGAAATAGGGCGCGAAGCGCCCTCCGCTCATTTTGAGCTTTTAGGGGGGTGGGTATATACCCCCGGCCCCGACGCTCATTTTGAGCGAATGGCTAGGGTACCTTAGCGCCGCTCATTTTGAGCGTATGCCATTGCTGGCGCTAGGACGCCCGCACAGCGCGAACAATTGTTCGGGTGCGTATTACCTACATCGCCCAAAAGAAAAGGCCGCCAGCGGCGGCCTAGTCTCGAGTATGGTGCCAGCCCTATGATAGGGCTTGGCGTCTTGTGTTGAAGTATTCAAAGGTTTGATCGTTCAATCCGCCCCATATCGACGTGACGCCACGCCTGTTTTCAGGATAAAGCGCGACGCCACCGGCAACCGTTGTTTCCACCTGCCGCGCGATTTCATAACCGTTGAGATCATGACCGCCATTGCTGGAACCGTACCGGTGACCATAAGCCTGTTGGGTATGAGTGACGACCGCTTGATCACCATGCGTATTACGCCATTCGGAAACACGGGCGCGGATTGTGTCAGCGGTCCAGCCGGTGCGCGCGCTGATATCGGAGACATGCGCGCCACCGTCGCGGCGACACATATCCCACATAACCGCCAGACGACTACCGTTACGGTGCGGCGCGTCTGGCGTCACAACGGTGGTAGTTTGCGGCGCGGTGTAGTCCAGCCGCTGCAAATCGCTATAGCGGAACATGGCGTCGATTAGCAGGCACCAAGCTTCAAGCTTTTCAATATCCAACGTGGCTTGATGCTGGCGAAATTCGACGGTGCCAAGGCGCGACCATGTCTGCATATTTATCGCGCCGAATTTACCGCCAAGCATGTCAGCCATGCGCGACGCAGTATCGGCACGTTCGAATTGATCAGCGGCATGGCCACCGAATGCAAGAGTGCGGATAGAGCGGCAAAAACGCGACGCATTGCCACCGTCGCGGCGTGACGGTGCCAGAATGGCGTCAATATCGCTTTGGTGCGCGGCATAGCGTTGAATAACGTCGCGGACCAGTGCCAGCGGCATGACGTCAGTCATGTCTGGCGCGACGTAATAGCAACGGTCTGGCGCGGTGAATGCTGCCTTGGAAGCTTCCCAAAAATCAGCGGGCGACATATTGCGAACCGCGCGGTTGCCAATATGAACATGTAGGCCGCAACCTGATTTGGTAACGCGACCGCCGTTGCTCTCAATAAAGGTAAACAGGTTTGCAATATCGTCACGAACACCACCGGCAAAGTGTGCAGGCATTGGCGGCAAGACGAACTCGCAATCGACATTCGGGCTGGCGTCACGTTTCGCCTCAACCCAACCGTAACCGTTGTGATCTAGTAGGTCCTGCCAACCGCTAACGCTAAGTTGATTGCGGTTGGAGTTATGGACCTCAATCTCAACGCCGCCTTGCAAGAAAACGTTATTTCCAATTATGTTAGTCATTTTTCTATTTCCCTTCTTTTGGTTGGTTGATTAAACGCTGATAGTAACGCCAGTGATGGCGCGGTAAATTGGCGCTTCATATAATTCGAATTTCCCCGCGCTACGTTTTGGGCGGTGTATTTCAACATCAATCACCTCGCGGAATTCAGCGATAACAGCGCGCACTGTATTAACAGATAAACCAGTGTAATCCGCCATTTCCTGAGCTGTTGCGCCATTGCCGCGCAACATCTCATAGATTGCTGCTTTGCGTGAAGAAGACCTGAAAGAGATATAAGCCATTGTTTTCATTCCTTTTTTTTGGTTGTGGTAGGGCATAGCTCCGCCCCTCACCCTCTAAGTTAATGATTTATGCAGTGATTGCAAGAACAATTGCACACATTATATATATAAAAACGAATTATCTGCTAAACCATTGAATTCATTGAGTAAATTGGAACAAAAAGATGAGGCTGATTTTTGCCGGGATGTAGGCCGGACCGGGCCGGGCGATTACGAACAATTGTTCGGGTTTTCGATCCGAGGCCAGATCCCAGATCTGCTGGCATCATATGATACCAATACCCCGAACCCCGAACCCCGAACAAAAAAAGGGCAGCCCGAAGGCTGCCCGATCCCGATGATGTCCCGATAGCTATGATCTCATTAACACTGCACCAAGCCCGAGGGTCATGACCCCGATATACATAAGGCCAGCGTGAATCCAGAACGCTGCGGCGTCGACTGGCTCTAATCCGGTGAGAAGTACGAGTAGCAGCATTCCTACACTCGCAAACCCAAATCCTAACTTACGCATAACATCCTCCAATAAGGTGGGGCGCTTTTCTGTCCTCACTTATGGTGCGCCCCTAGACCTCCGTGAGTAAGCTGGCTTCCTGTACCGCTTCGCTCGACCCACTTAAAGATCGCAGTTCGTAGCTAGGCTGTCGTACCGCAACAAGCCACCAGCGGCTGTTGTCTGACTGTGTTGTAGCAACCATTGCGACCAGGGTCAAGCAGAAAATGCAGAAAATATTCAACGTGTATCCATGGTGCCGATGACATGGATGTCTGCTGAGGTAGTACAAAAACACGAACAATTGTACGGGTTTCACTGCGGACTCATAAGTTCAGCACAAAAAAAACCGGGAGCTTTCGCCCCCGGCTTATCCCGAACAATTTGCACACATCACTCCACGTAGTCCTTCCATGACTCATCCAAAGCTTTCCACAGTGGCTCTTCGTCAAGCCCGAAGTCCCGATAACCCGTTAAGATGGTGTCAAAGTACATCTCTGACGGCGGCATGACCCGATCACTATTCATCCGGTAAGTCATCATCCCGAGGATGTCCTCCTTTCTGTAGAGACGCGGATACCCTTCATAAACATCAAGCGCATCTTCGTCCGGTTTTGTTATCTGCCACATTCCGACAGGCAGCAAGCCGCCCTCATGCGGTTCTATGTCGGCAACTCCACGAAACACGAGCCGCCAGTTTTCGATGTAAAAGCTCCCCAGAGAAGTAGCAAATGGCGTCCTTGACGCCATCTGCTTCTTGTTCAGGTTAGAGCCATAGGCGAAATATTTTATTGCCATTTGTGGACAACCTCCTCGCCTACGATGTAGGCGTACATGTTTACGACTTTCTCTGGATTACTGAGATCAGTTGTCACCTCGCCGAAGTTATTCTCCTCGTACTCTTTGACGGTGCGAATAATTTCGAAAGCCTTATCACCCATCCACTGCTCGGCTTTGTATGTGCCAATGATGTAGTAATCCATGTTGAATGCGTGATGATGCCAGTCGTCTTTGTTGTTTTGTAACCACTCCTGATCTTGCTCTTCGAGCCAGTCTGTAAAGTGTTCTTGAATTTCGTCGTACTTGTAGAAGTCTGAGTTAGCCATGACGGCCTCCCTTGTTTGGTTGATGTCTATATATATAAGCAATCATTGCAAACCTGTCAACAACAAAAAGCACGAAAAAGTTTTTTAAAAAGTGGTGGAGATTTTGTTGGACTCTCAGCTACGGCAGCCGGGGAACACGAACAATTGTACGTATTTAAACGAAGCAACCCCCGGAGGAGGAAATTCCGGGGGCTGCCTCTCTAGACAGGGAGATTAAGCTAGAGTCCGACCCCGAACCCGAACAATTGTACGGCTTGAGGCCCGATCCGCCGAAAGGCCCGGCCACCTGTCGCACCGAGCAGCCGGGCAAGTCGGGAGGAACACCCCGATCATAACCCCGACCCCGACCCCGATGTCAACCCGACAACCCCGATCCCGAACAATTCTACGTCCCCGACCCCGAGAACCAACCCCGAGCAGGGCCAGTCCTCGCCCGAACCCCCCGCACGGAGTGTTCATTGGGAAATATTGGGGATCTCGTTATCTTCGTCTATATCTTGTGGGTCATGTTCAATGACCACAGCATCTAGTGTAACATTTTGCATTCTGCTCTCTGCGAGTCGGCGGAACTCCTCAAGTTTTTCTGTTATCTGCTCTTTAGTCGCTGCTGTAATTTCTTCTTTCACGACATGCTGTTTATTGATCAGTAGTCCGGCTGCTTTCAATCTTAGCTCTTCTGCTCTGATAGCCTCGCCCAGTTTTCCTGCTTTCCATGCTTCGTCACGGATTTTTTTTAGGTCTCTGATAGACTTGTCCACAGTGACCCCGAAACGCGATTGAGCTTCCAGTCTCATTTCTTGCAGACGTTCTGCCACCACATTGTTGCGCAACAGTCTGACGGCGGACACAGATGCATTTTTGTATCCTGCTTTTCTTGCTGCCTCTGTTTGCGTCATATCTTTATGTAGGTAGTTGTTCAAGAACTCCTGTTGCTTTGGCGTCAGTCTCTTCTGACCGGCCATACGCTGTTCGACTGGTAGGTCTTCACCGACCTTTGGCATAATGCCCTCCTAGTAGCTTAAATGAAGAATATTAGGGTTATCGTCATCGACGTAATAGAACTCGCCGCTCTGTGTTTGTTTCCATCCTGCGTTGAGCATTCCTGTTCGTTCTGCTTTGGCATCCAAAATCTTTTCGATCATTTGTTCGTATTCTGTCAGCACTTCTTCTTCATCATCCTCATCTGGCAAATTGAAAACGATAGAGCCTTGTTTGCTTTCATCGACCCATTCTCTGTCATCATTCCGCTGTGATAGGATGCTACAGTCAGCGCACATCGTTACATCGCCATCTCTTTTGACAACGACCCCTGTGATCAGCTTTTCGCACCCACAACATCTACCAAACCATTCTTCTGGCTTCGCTCCGATATTGTTCAACATCCTCAGTGTATCTTCATCTATCTCGCTCATGTCTGACCTCGTGCTATAGGGTATAGGTTCGTATACCTATACCCTTATTTATAAGGGTGAAAAATGGTAAGTAGTAAGTTTGAACGTTTTCAATAACTTACAACCCCATTTTTGGTTACTTCTCGCAGTCTTTGCAACTGGTAAGTGGTAACCAACAAACCATTGAAATTGTTATGTTTTATCAACTTACCACTGTTTACTTACCACCGTGGTAAGTAGTAAGTGGTAACCAGAACGAAACCAGAACAATTCATCTACCACCCTTTTCGATGGCATTTTATGACCCTTTCTTTTCCAGCTTATAGTCATGAACAATGATCCCCAACTCAGAGTTACCTCTGATATGTGGAGCGATCCAAGTGCGGTCATGACGTCCTTTGATTTTACGCCAATGTCCTCTTACCCAATGCTGCCGCTTTGGTGTCCCGTGTCCGGTAAATTCTTTTTCGTAGATGCGAACACCGCGCGGCTTTGGAAGTTGAATGGTCACGACCTTGTATTCGTTCTCAGGAAGCTTACGACCAAAGCGCATATGCGCGATCTTTTTCGGCTTCTCAGGAGTTAGGTGAATAATCTGATCGTAATTAAGCATACCCAGCAGCGCGATCAGGAAGCGAACATCGCCTTGTGCGCCATAGTCACCACTATTCACCTTAAAATTATCTTTATGTGGAAGAACATTTTCCATCAGAACGTCCATCTCTTGTTCGGTCCATCCTTCTCTGAACTTGCCTTCAGGGATAAGCCAGTGCATAGGCGCAGTTTGCACCACAGCCGTTCTCATCATGATCTGATCCAAAAAGAACTGCTGAACCTTTATGTCTTCATGCCGCTCGTAATACCACTCAGCCATCATGCGCCGAAAAAACTTCTCACGATTCTCCTGCATGTCGTTTTCATGTTTGGGCGAATGAAGGCCATCGCCATAGACCATTTCGTTGGTCAGGATGTCATCGTTGGAGATGCGATACCCCAGCGGCCATGAGGCGATCTTTATCTCGCTCCCCTGTCCTGTGTAGCCATACTTGGTGTACAAGACGGCATCGTTGATGCGCTGAATGTGAAAACCCATCTTACGGCCTTTAAAGCGATCATCAAGGCCCGGTGAATCCCGCTGCACATACATGTTCGGCACATACTTATTCATCGCCTTGTGGCGCGCCTCTTGTGCGTCAAACTGATCCCATTCGATCCACATGTTATCGAAAGCGGGGATACCTCTATACAGCATTTCAAACAGGTTCTTTGGCCGCGCCATTGATGCGGTCATCACCTCATTCATCAGGCTTTTGTCCACGACGAACTTCTGTGATGTGGCGATCTCGACTTGCATGTTGCGGCGCATGGCTTCAGCGATCTTGCCGCCTTCCCAACCAGCAATGCCACGTTTTGGATCGGCAAGTCCGCCCAGAACTGAATTAGCCAGCGTTGGCTCGTCACCTAGAAGATCAGGAACAATTTTACTAAAACCGGGCGCGGCTTTGCTCAGAGCTTTTTTCAGACGATCTGTCTGTGCTGGCGGTATACTCATGTCGCATGCTCCGCACTATCTTTTAATTGGTCATAAATCATGTACTTCACACGATCCCAAGCTCTTCGCAAATCTGCCTCTTCTCGCGTCAGGCTGTCGAACTGTTCATTGTTGTTTAGCTGCGAGAACTCGGCATCGGCCATGGCGCGTAGAACCGCCATAGCCTCTTTATATGTCAGCACCAAACGGATGCCACTGTCGATGCGATTAGCCATCAGTCAACCTCCACGTTGATATCGTGATAAATACCGTAGCCCATGATCGTGTAGAGCATGACCTCTGGAGCGTGTTCTTCGTGGACAATAATGCCCTGCTTGCCGTTATCATCAATGATGTAGTGCATCCAGTAATCAGGTGAGTTAGGAGCGCCCCATGAGAACATGCGGGTTGTATCTCCTTCACCGGATGTAGCCGTTACCATTCCTGCAACAGAAGACAGGAAGCTAAGTGTCCAATCTTTATCAGCCATAACGAACCTCCCCAAACACACCAAGCTGGAAGATATGGTCAGCGTCATTCGCGTCCCAATCTCCATTGTTCATGATGACGGTCTTAACGTCATCAGACAAAAGCTTGACGCCGTCGTAGATAACGTCGAACGTCTTGACCTTGGCAACCTCACTGGTGAACTCACGCTTCTCGCCATCGAAATCACCGTATTCACCATTATGGTAAATCGTCACCTCAAAGTTTTCTGCGAGATGCGGACCGCTCTTCAGGCTTGGCAGATCGTCTTTGAACAACATGCCTTCAGGCTTGTCGTAGTCGATCTTGTCCACCCAATAGTTACTGCCACCCTCAAGGATGGTAACCCACAAGTCTTCAAGCATGCCCTTCCACCAATCGGCAGAAGGGCTGTAGCTGATCGTGATGTCTCTAGTCATTGGTCTATTCCTTGGTTGATTGATAGTCCTATATAGTTAGTTGCATTGAATGCAATAGTCAACCCCTTTTTCATGGACAAAAACCTGTGCAGTTTTGTGCCGCGTAATTACCGCCAATTATGCGGCACAACATATGCCCGCTATTTGTCGTTAATTAGCGGGCATGACATGTGCTACAAAATATGGGGCAGAGATGTAGTACGGTCAGGAGGGCAAGATGAAAGAGAAGGTATTGATCATCCCACGCAACGACGGCATAGCGATCAGTTTGGGCGGCACGGTTTATATTGTGGAGATGAAAGCCGAACAAATGTTCGGCATAGCATTGCGTTGCCAAAAAGCGGGACTCGAAATGTTACGAAAAGAGCAGCAAGAAATAGGCGATACAATGATCGAACAATATCTTGAATACAAAAAAGAGTCGTAAAAAGAAACCCCGACGACAGAACAAGTCTATCGCCGGGGAATCAACCAAAGAAAGGAGTCATATGACCACTTATGAGAATGAGCATACGCAATGATTTCGATTTACGCAACCCCTAATTACACATTATCTCGCGCTGTTGTTGCCTCATATTCACCCCGACTCATGGGGCCATCAGTTGCCCCGAGCCAAACCCGACCACCAGTTGCGGTTAGCTGATACTTCGTTATGCGGCCAGCGTCTTGCAATTCACGAACATATTGCTCCAGCCTAGACTTACTCACACCTTGAAGTATCTCAGGAGTATCAGAGTCCTCAGAGCGTCTATGCACCGCATTATTTCCGCTCATATGCGTAAGGGCTTCACCCCGATTCTCACAGTCAGATATCCACTGGAACATAGCGTCAAGCTTCATTTCCAGAGCCGTGCCTGTGTTCATAGATGATATCTCTTCTGTTTTATCTGTGAGGAGGCCGGTGTCCATGTTGCGTATGAAGTGGCGAACATTTCTTATTGCAGGACCGTTAGACTTTACGACAGCGCCATCGAAACATGTATTGCGTTGAAATGGTACCCCGAGCCGTTCACACATTTTCTTCGCCCTGACTTGATCTACTTGCCAGACTGCAAATGCAGAGCGCACACCGTCAACCAAAGCAGACGTACCCCGAATAAGGTTACGAGCTTGCTCAGGTGTTTTTATTACGGCGTCCTCTTTTATCTTTGTCATGTGGTGACAGAGCAGAACAGATGCGCCTGTTTCAGTTGCTATCTTGGCTAACAGGCCGGTGAGAGCAGCACCGGCTGCGGGATCAGCATTCACGTCAGCATGTACGAAAGATGCCAATGGATCGAACACGATTAGCTTCAGGTTCTGCATCTGTAATATTTGTTCGTATATTTTTTCGAACTCTTCAGATGTGGAAAACTCGCCATGGTTTTCAGACATGATAGGGAACACGCCCCCGACGTTAGGAAGGGGTACAACTTTCAGATCATGTATGTATCCCAAACGCTCTTGGAATGGATCAAGACGAGCAATTCTTCGGTGCATCTCAGCTTCGTCGTCTTCTGCTGTAAATATAACAACGTTGCCGTGTTCTTTAATTAGGCCACCGAATGCAGTGGTCATGGGCTTTCCCGATGCGATCTTCATTCCCATGTCGAGTGTCATCATTCCCTTACCTGCGTCACCTGCTGCTGCAAATATAATCGGCACCCCGAGAGGAAATGTACCGTCGATAAGGAACTTTTGTTCGGGTGCTTCAGCGTCGAACCGAGCTACAGAGAACGAGTCATCTAACAGGTTGATGTTCGTCTTTGTTATTTTTGCCTTGGTGTTAAGAAAGCTTTCAATGTTGAAGCCTTCTGTTATGGCGTCCGATGCGTCCCACCCTTCTGGCTTTCCCATAGGTGGTGTCAGCATTGTCACCGACTTTGCGCCTGCGGCTAAAGCCAAGTCTTGAATAAGATCAGCCAGCCTTTTGCCTGCTGTATCATTGTCGGGCCAGAGAATAACTTCTTTGTTTTGCAGTGGTGAGAAGTCAAACTGCGCCGATGTCTTCTTTGTCAGCGCACCAGCGCCGCCAATAGTACAAGTTGCTGTGTAACCGTTGCCGTTTAAAGAGTCAGCACACTTCTCACCCTCAACCCATATTACGCGCTCCGATGCCAAAATGTTCGGGATATTGTACAGCGGGCGGATGTCAGGAAACTTAGAGTAAGGCACACCCTCAACATATGGGCGAAATTCTTTCTTTGGTTTGCCTGCGTTGTTGAGCAGAGGGTTGCCCGTGATGTCTTTCACATTATAGCGGCGGACTGAAACAAGCACTTCGCCATCAGCATTGGTATACACATACTCAGAGTCGTACGGAGTATTGATGTTGTATTGCTGCTTAATAGGATGCTCGACAGGCCCGTTATCACGAACAATTTGGGTCTCGACGCTTTCCAAGTAGTCAGAGAACATATTCTTGATCTCTGCCATTTTCATACCCCGACCTTCCATCAGGATCTTGACGATGCCGCCCACACCGACGCCACCGTTGAAGTCTTGCCCACGCATGAAGTTAGGCGATGCTGGATCAATGTCGATCTTCATCGACTTGCCCGAATCGCCAAGCAGTGAGCCTATGTAGAATGTTTTGCCGTGTATACGGCCAGCAGGAAATGTATCCTGTAGGATACGGATCTGTTCGGAACGCGGTACTTTGCGTGATATTTCTTCGACCAGATCATGAGATGACCTACTAGATGTAGTATTGCCAAACCTCACGATACTCATTATATTGTTCTCCATCAGGCATATGGTTATGTTTTTCCTTTTTGGGGCGGTTTATTCCGCCCCTTTTTTTTGCCAGCAAGTGTTGCGAAACTCGCACCACTTACAAAGGTGAAAGTCGTCATTTTGCGCGATGCGCGGAAGAATGTCATTACCCCTTGTAGCTTCTAGAATTTGTACTGCTTTATCGCTGGTCTTTTGCGCCAGTTCTGCGTCAAACGGTACGAGTTCTATGTAGACTTCGCTGGTATTTTTATTCAACACCGTGAACACACACGGATTATCCGAAAGATTCATGTAGGCTTGATACAAAGCTACCTGTGCTGCATACACAGGGTTAGCGACAGAAACGCCCTTACGAACAAATTCATTAAACTTCTTGTCCGATGCAGACTTACACTCCCACAACATAGGGTAGGAGAGGTGTACTGGACCCCCACATATTACACCGTCAATATGACCACGGACTTCGCCGTCCGCTGTGTCGAATCCAAATTGTTCGCCATGTTTTTCTGTGCGCAGATCAAAACCTGCGTCACGGAAGTACATGATCATCAGATCTTCGATAGCGTGACCAAGAGCAAATGTTCGTAATACTTTTGCTGGGAATCCTTTATTCGTATCCTTCGGCTGTCCGATGTAACGGTACTGAAGTTTACGAGCGCACGGATCACCAAGAGAAGAAGCACCAAGATACTTACGTTCTGGCTGCTTCCTTTCTTTTTCTATTACGGCCCGATCTAGCTCACCGATAATTGCCGTGATTTCATCAGAAGGGGATGGGGATGTCGCTGAGTTTTCGGAGAAGTGGCTCTGGCTTTTGGGTATTTTGGACGAGCCTGTCAAATAACTCTGTAAGGTAAGGTTCTGTGTAGACATCTTCTAGCCCTTCTGTCTTTTGTGCGATAAGTATCAACCCAACAACCTCTTCCTCTGTCAGATCAATTAATCTTTTATTCCAGCCCACAGTCTCGAATAAGAGAGCCATTTTCCTTAATGGATTGTCTGACTCATTTCGTGTATCGCCCATTGAGAGTCCTCCTCTGGCGGCATAAACATTGCCGTGTAATAAACATCTAGATCTTCTATATCCACAACAGCAGTGATGCACTTTAACTTCGTAGGACGATGGTCCTCAAGAACCTCCAGCAGAGCATCAAGAATGATTTCTTGAACCTGTGTTTCATCTTGCGGGTTAGGAAACCGCTCAAAGAAAGAGCATTGAATAGGTTTCTCGCTCTTATCTGTCATATGAAACAAGAATGTAACTTCGCCTCGACTCATGCTGTTTCATCCAGATCCGCTATTGCGTTTTGTATTAGGAAGTCCACAAATTGCTTATTCCACACATAGTTAAGCATACATGCCGCCTTATACTTCGTCCATGAGAAGTCCAAGTTGTTAATTTGCACCCCGTGTTTACCTAGTGCGCCACGCTGTTTATCGCTCACAGGATCGTTCAGCCAACGCTTTGTCTTCTTGGCCGAATCACCACTTTCGTTTTGACGCATGTAGTCATCCGCTGCGGCCATGACTTGCTTCTTGGTTCCAACAGATATCAGGCGAACCTTGCCTCCCGTTTTCTTTGTGACAGCCATGGATATGCCATCGACCTCTGCGACGAGAGCAAAACAATTAAATCCAGTAGCTGCGAGACATACTTCATTCCCGAACAAATCTACCCATCTGAACGGAGATCTGGACATCAGGTCTATCTCTGTCATTTGGAAGTGTTCAAGTAGTTCTTTCTCTCCTAACCCTACTTCTTCAGATTCAAACGGCTCCCCACATACCTGACATTCTTTGGCTGCCGTTGGGTTCAATGCGCCACATGCATCACATTGTTTTTCTGACCCTTGTCCTTCTGTTTCACCGCCATCCAAATTAGCTTTCTCGTCAATCTCGCCGTGCGTTAATACCGACGTGCCAAAGTCCATGACGATGCAGTCAGTTTTAATGACGCCGGGAAACTCTTCTTGGTCAACCGTGCGCAGACCACGCCCGATCATTTGCACCATAGTTGCCTTGAACGAGCATGGCCGTGTTAACACGACGCAAGATACAGGCGGTGCGTCGAACCCTTCAGTCAGAACCGCAACGTTAACTACGACTTGTGTGTCACCATTAGACAACTCATCCAAAATATGCTTGCGATCATCCTTTGGTGTATCGCCGGTAACCATATCGGCAGACACACCATAATTAACAAATGTTTTGCACAGATCAGTTGCGTGTTGAATGGTGGAGCAGAAAACAATTGTTTTTCGCTCACCGGCCTTGTTAAGCCATTCCTCAACGATCTTCTCGTTAATGGCACGTTTATTCATAATAGCTTCGACTTCGCTCATGTCGAAATCGGTAACGGTCTTTCGGACATTGTTCAGTTCATTGCGAACACCCACGTCTACAACAAAGAATTTAGGTGGGACCAAAAACCCTTCACGAATCAATGTCCCTATTTCAATCTGGTGACTGCAATTATTGAATACGTCCCGCAGACCCTTCTTGTCGCCACGGTTGGGGGTGGCGGTAAAGCCAACTATTTGCACCCCCTCATTGGCCTTTTTAGCAGCCTTAATGATACGTTGATATGTGTCAGCAATAGTGTGATGCGCCTCATCGACAACGATAAGGTCAACCTTGGGCATTTGCTCAAGATTGTTTTCGCGTGAAAGAGTTTGAACCATCGCGAATACTGCGTCGCCGCCCCAATCTTTTTGTGAAGCGTTGACGTAACTTGCGGACAGTTCAGGGTTCACACGTTGAAATTTTGTGGAGTTTTGTGAAACCAACTCGTCACGATGCTGTAGGATCAAAACATCCTTGGATACACCACGGCGCTTGCCCACCAGAGCGGAAAGCATGATTGTCTTTCCGGCCCCAGTGGGAGCGACTACAAGTGTATTGCCATGTTTGTCCAGAGCATCAGCGGCGTCATTGATTGCTACCTCCTGATACGGACGAAGCAACATGTCACTTTACCCGAAACCTATAGACCGGCTTCTCGTAAGTACGAACAATTTTGTAACCGCCCTTTTTGATCATAGCGATTTCCTGATAGATCGTGCCTTTAGACTTGCCAGTCTTCTTTACGATTTCATTGACAGTTGCACCCTGCTGACTAGAGATCATCAGAAACGATTGCCGACAGAATTTGGGTATGTAGTAAGTGGGGGACTTTACGGCCCCGGTGTCCCCCTTACCGAGTTTGACGACCTCTGGAGGGTTGCCGCCAAAAAACTTCTTAATAAGATTTAACGCGCCCATGACGGTGTTACCCCCCCATTGTTTGCAGGCTGTGCCTGATCAGGAGATGCTGCCATCTGTGACGCTGGTGCTTGCTGCTGAACAACGGGAGCGTTACCACCAACCATTGCGATAAACTCTTTCGAGTCTGGCGTCAACACGGTCTTGATTTTGTTCTTGTCAGCATAACCATTAGTGCCTTTTTCAATGCCGATCTTAAAGCAGATCTGCATCCCATTTAGCATATGGACGCCATTAACACTGCCCCGCTTCTGCGTGGCATCAGGCCCATCATCTTTCATGCTAAGACCAAAGTGGCTATCGACCATCTTCTTGATGGTTTCAAGGCCGATACGCTTGGCAACAGAGAAGCCATTCTCATCAGTCTTTGCGCCATCAACAAAAATATTCTGCCAAACTTTGCGCTTGTCGAATGGACCACCAACGATGGTCATTTCAATAGGCATCCACTTAGCACCGCTCTGAGATGACTTGAAGAAGCGGCCACCACCAAACTCAGGAAGCTCATGGTCGCCGTCGCTAAGAGATAGAAATGCACGAACCACAGTTCCATCAGGGATCAATTCAAAGTCACCGCTGGAAGATGATTCGCTATACGATACGTTGTTAAGATTCAGGCTCATGGTCAGTTTTCTCCTTGTGCGATATTGACCGTTGAGGGATCGACAAAGTTCATTTCATCAGAGCGCGGCCCTGACATCTTTTCGAACAGTTTGCCGAGATGGGGTTCTTCGATAGGGTCTAGCCTACCGCTCCTGTCTTTCGCAGGAAATCCCCATTGATTCATGGTGTCACAAACAAAAGCGCGGAACATCGTGCCTTCGTCGGATGTTAGTGTTGTCATGGTAATGACTTCATCGACAATGCCGGGAAGTTCACGTCCAGTCTTCGCACCTTCAATCTGAAGTTCGTAGTTGTTACGGCCATACTCATCAGTTTTTTCATCAAGAATACCGACGAATATAACGTTCTTAGAACGAATATGCTGAAGGTGTGTAAGCCAAGCCATCATTTCACGACCTTGCGCACCATACACCGCTCTGGTGTCTAGTTTGCCGCTTCGTTCTGATCTGGCTTCTGGCTGGTTTTGGTTGTGTGTAAAACACAAGCGTCCTGCCACCGTGATACTATCAATAAAGATAGTGTCGTACTTTTCGAGTACGGGTTCAGGATCACCATACATCTGACACACATAATCGAAGTGAGCCACGCTGTATGCAGCGTCTTCATTTAATGCGGGATTGCCACCACCAAGGAAAACTGCAAAGTCTCTGCACTCTTGCCAAGTGCGCGGTCTAATGACATCGACCTTACAGTTTTCAATGGCGGCATCACCGGCCTCCAAGTCCATGAACAAAGTTTTGTCCATGTCCAAGGTGCGAACCAGTGACGTCTTCCCCACACCGGACCTACCTGCGATCACAATCTTGTGACCACGTTTTTCAGCAAGCCTTTCTTCGGCAGAGATAATCTGAAGCATCAGTTAGTTTCCCTATCTTGAATGTCCACACTAACGCCTTGCAGATGAACAGTACGAGCCTCAGAGAGAAGCCCAACAACATCTGGTGGCGCTGCTTTATATTTAGCTTCGGCAATACTGTACTTAACAGTGGCGTAATGCCTAGCTGCATCAGGGTCCATGCTGTTGAGAGCTTCAACCAACTTGTCCTGATTCCATTCGACACGCTTGCGGAAATCAATAGTGACCTTATGTTCGCCAGTATTGATTGTGGTCTGACCAAAGTCCTTGCCCTCTTGAGCAAGTTGTTGTTTAGCCAAATCTCCGTACATGTCTTCAACTGTATTGGTGATAATCTTCAACTGTTGTTGAAGATCGTGTATCTGTGACTTGATCTCGTCGCGCCGTGCTTTCATGGCGGACAAGTCGTTATACAGTGGCATGTGTGCTGAGTTCATCGCACCCTCCTTTTGAAATCGGTCGTCAAACCAACATCAACATAGTAGCAGGGTATAGTGCGGTCAAGATCTTTTTGATAAAAAAATTTCGATTCCGAAAACCGCCTTCATCAACTTCTTTTTTATTTTAAATTCAACGGTCTCAAATCCTTTGGCGTCTTCGACCACTTCTGTCTCAAGTCCATCATCGTCAATTTTCTTATATCTAAAGTCAGCAATGTAACGGCAAACCTTTTCATCGTTTACAACAATGTCGTATTTTATTTGCCTCTCTAAATCTTTTACATAGCCACCACGTTCCATCGCTTTTAACTCACCCCACCTCTGCGCCTCCCATTTGGAATCAAACTTGATGCCGTCCACAGTTGTTTTTTTAGCACCGTACTTATTCTTGCGTCTGTATGAATACATGGTAATATATGGCTCGTTGTGGGAATCATTGGGAGATTATGATGAAACAGCCAAAACAAATCAAGTCTGTCGGCGTTGATATCGACACATACAACAAGCTGCGCACCATGTCCAAAGAGGAGCATCGTACTATAGGCTTACAGATTGCCAAGTTGGTTAAAGAGGCATACGATAAAGATTATGGCAAGAATGTGACTGCTATGGGGATTGGGTCAGCCGCAGGAGGGTAGCATGGCCTATGAATGGATGCTTGTTCTGGTGACGGCGGTGACGCCAACAGAATACAATGTCGTTGCGCTATCGCCCGCCGAAACTCATGAAGAATGTTATCAGAAGTCTGTGTATATAGACGCTGATATTGAGCGTACAGACAGTCAAGAAATGCTTTGTATCAGGCTTGATCTTCCAAAGATCGCATACGGGCCACAAGGCGCTTCGCACGATTGGTGACCTGATCATACCAGCGGCTGTCTACCATTTCGTCTGCTGCGCGGCTCCAGTCTCTTGCATCTACGCCAGCCTTCATGCCCTTGAATTTTGACAGGCGAGGGCGGCCCATGTTGAACATCATGTTTGCAATGATCAATTGTGCTTCTTCTGGCAGATCGTCAAAGTCTGAATACAGGACTTTGCAGTCTTCGATCATCACTGCGCAATCACGAGCAAACAAGTGACGCACACGTTCATCACTGACAACTGCGCCAACGGGCTGCCCATACTCATCGTCATCTTCTACAATAAGGTGACCCACACCACATGTGGGTAGTGCTAGATGATCTAAATAAATGATGTGCTGACCATTTTCATTGAGCTTCACACCTTCGTCATCGGCAATCTCTTGCCGGAGCTTATCCATGTTCATCAAAGCAGTCCTGCTGTTGTGCCACGAATACCAAGCGCCCTTGCGATTTCAGGGTTGTTTGTTGCCATTTCACGAATGCCACCACGACCAGCACTGGCCGGGACATTTGTTTCAAATACATCCACCTGACCAATACCAGATGCGGCAGATGGTTGCGCTACGGGCGCTACCTGTTGCCCGAACACTTGTTCGTTTTCTGGCTCTCTAATAGGACCGGGAGATCTTAGTTGTGGGTTAATACCAATAGCTCTTACGCCAGCCTGCCTGACAGGACGTAACACTGCGCTTGTGCCAGCGACAGCCGCATCCAAAGCGCCTGCCACCTTGCCTGCTGTTGCTTGGCCGTCTGGCGCTCCTGCGCTTCGCCGTGCAAATTTTCTCATTATTGTAGGATTGGAAAAGATTTTAGAAGTAGCCTTCATTCTAAATCTATCGCCAGCTTTGGATATTGGGTGCGCTGCATAGGTAGCAGCAACAATAGCACCCTCTTTGCCAACGTCGCCAAGGTAAGCAATGTCAGCGGCAAGCTGCCGAACACCCTCTGCCGTTTCTTTGCCGAGCAGCGCATCTAAAGCGCCCTCTTTGTAAGTTTTGTTGACCAACCTATCAAGCTCCAAAGCTTTGCTGGCGTCTGCGAATACATCATCTCCTACAGAGCTAATAATATCCTCGGCAGCATACTCACGAATTTTTTGCAGAGCATCTGGATCATCTTTGAAGAAGTTTTTAATTCTGTTGATCTCTGTGACGCTGCGCTTTGGGTTCACGATGTAACGTGCCGCGTCTTCTGCACTGAGAGTACCTGCATCGAAATCACGAACAACTTGCAACCTCAGAGCATCATCAAGCTCCGTCTTGGCAGAAAGCAAGTCTTGCAAAGATTTTGTAAGAGGCTGATCTGTGTTGAGAGACACAATACGCTCTACAGTATCCTTGTTGATTCTGGTTGGCCCAGATTGAGCAATGGCTTTAGCGAGATTCTGCACCTCGCCCCACTTATCTCCGAACAATTCTTTGCCTGTACTGCCAAGCCGGTCAATCTGCGACTTAAATCGCAGACCGTTGAACTGAGTGGAGTCCATTAGGTCAACACCAGTGCGCTGCATAGCATCATCCAAGTATGAACGTGCAAGCTGAGAGCGTACCATGTCAGGGTTTTCTACAGCGTTAAGAACGCCCTTCAGGCGCTCTGGAGAGTTGGGGCGAATAACTTTGTTAAAGAACTGATCTACATTGAAGCGTGGGTCTTTGGCCGCCGCCTTCATGCTGCGGATAATGCCGAATTTTTGCAGGTCTTCGAAGACATTCATGCCTTGGCTATATGTTTCAAAGGCTGTTTCACGTTGTTTAGCTATAGCGTTTAATTGCTTCTGCTGCCCCTTTTTCAGACCTTTGATCTTCTTAATGCTTTCAGCCATACCTTCAGCACTAAGAGTTTTGTCGAAAGCATCACGAAGTTTGAACAATTGTCCTGCTGCGGCAGATCCAATTTCGTCGTCAAAAATTGCGTCATTGACTAACTTACGCTGATTAGCAATTTGTTCAAACGATGCCTTGCTGCCTTTTTTGGAAAGCTCCTCAATGCCACGCATTGCTTGCTGTACAGTTCCGGGAAGAACAGACCTCGCCCCCACAGCCTCTTCCAAATCTTTTACAGCGCCTTCAAGTATGCCTGTGTCAATGACACGAGCCTTTCCGCCCTCCTTGGCAATTCCCTCTACAGCCTCATCGAATTGTAGCGTGGAGACAAGCTCGTCTAAAACGCGAAACTCATTTCCGCTCACACGGCTGAAGTTTTGAAATGAGGCAACAATTGATTGTAAGGTTTCATCATTGATGTCAAAACCCTCATCCAAAGACCTTTCGATTAGATCAATACTCTCTCTTGTTGATCTTAGGGCGGCCTCTGAAGCTTCTTTCTGTGTTTGTTGCAAAGTTTTAAATTTAGCGCCTGTTACATTAGCGAAAGCGCCAGCCGCATCATCTAAGTCAGCAAGCCTGTCGCCTTCTCGGCCAGCCGCTGCAGCTATTTCGTCACGAAGTTTTTGCGCTTGATTCAAGGCAAAGTTAGTATTGGCGATAATTCTTCCGGTGTCTTTCGTAGCGCCTTCGCCAAGCTTTTGTGCGTAAGCAATTGCAGCCGGTGCGCCAAGGCGCTCAAGACTTGGTGCGCCACCCGCATCAATAATACGCAAGCCGCGCTCTGCGCCTTCTTGACCAGCCTCTTGCAGCGGCCTAGTAGCCAGCCTGCCAGCGCCACCTATAACTCCTCTAACAGCCTTGGCTGTGCCAAGTGTAACAAGATCAATTGTACCAGCAATCGCTGCTTCCGTGGCTACATCACCTGCCACTTCGCCAAGCGTTTGGCGTTGAACGCCAAGAAGAGTTTCGATGCCCTCTTCGATGGATTGACCTAATGCAGCACCAGCGGCTGCTCCTCCTGCGCTTGTAATAACGCCGGGAGAGGTGAGAATGCCACCAGTTATCGCGCCAATGGTTTCTGGTGCAATTCCAGCTAAATCAGCAACGTCACCAAACGACAAGCCTTTATCTTCCAGAACAATGTTCTTGTCGGACACATCCATGCCGAGACGCTTTTGACCGGCTGGTGTCAGGGCAAGGTTGCCTCGTGAATCACGAACAAATCCGTCTTGTCCTACGCGGGTGGCGAGGATAGCTGCTTGCTCCTCTGGCGTTTCGCCAAACGAGACAAGCGCACGAATGCCAGAGCCAGCACCAGTTTCATAGTCAAAACCCTCATCCTCTGAAGAGGTCTTGATTCCACTAACGATGTCCTCGAAAGATCCGCGTCTAAGGCTAGATGAATCTGTTGAGCGGCCAGTGATTTGACCTACGACATTTTCAAGCTGCTCTGGCGTTATGTCGTCAGGCAGTTCGTAAGTGTTTCCGCCAATCTCGTAAGTAGCCATTAGCTTGTTCCCTTTTGAACCAGCTTAACCGATACTCCGCCAATGTCACGAGTTTCGCCAACTTCCATGCCGGTGGACTGCTGACCGCCACCAGATGCACCAACATCATAATCGGTTCCTGTTAGCCTTTGACGCGCTGTATCAAGATTGTTACGGCCCTTAACAACAATAATTCCGTGCAGTTGATCAAGCCTGTTGACTAGTCTTTGAGCGTCTGCGCCTGACAGGTCGGTTAGACTCAGTGCGCCGATTCGTCCAACAATGTCTGTGACGAGCCTACGGTCTGCGTCAGAAATAGTTTTTCCAGCCTCTCCCAGAATTTCTGCGGTTCTTTGAACCTCAATCTTTCTCAGAGTTTGTTGCGCTTGCTCAAGCGGACTCAGATTTCCATCAACGCTAATTCCAAACGCTCTTCCAAAACTGCGCAATCCGGCAGTAACTTGATTCTGCACTGTAATGCCATCTTGCAACGCAGTTTCTGCAATGCCAGCCAAATCAGCCTCTAGCCTGTTCAAATCCGCTTCGGCGGCATCAAAGAGAGGACGCAGAGTTTTCGCGGAATTTGTCAGCATCAAGGGTATATCTTTGTTTTTATACCTCTTGGGAAGATTGGGGTTTTGCTTAAAAGCATTAACAGTAAATTCTTTTCCAGCGCCTTCAAACAGAGGTATTTCCTCTGTTGTTTCGAGATAAAGATCAACGCCCTCAAACTCAGACTCAAGCAGGGTTTGCTCATGCTCAATTCTTTTTAAATCTATTGCATTTACCTGTTTGATTTTTTCAAGCTCTTTCTTCTCTTTGAACTCACGATCTTGTTTTAGAAGCTCATTAAGGCGATCACGTTCCGCTTCTAGAAGAGCCTGACGATTGGCCTTAGCCGCTTTGCGCTGCTCCAGCGCATATTTACCACCTGCAAGCTTCGCTGCACGAGCCTCTTTTTTGGCCTGCGCCATTAATGGCAGAGCCGCTTCTCCAGCCGCACCAACAGAAGACAGAATATTGCCTACGTTAAATCCTTTGCCAGCTTTGTTCTGCATGAGAGCAAGGCCAAATGACATAAGGGCTGCACTGTTGTCCACTTTGCCTGAGATGTCGATGCCGGTAGCGTCAGCGAACTCTTTCTTATAGTCCTCAATGCTGCCGATATCTTTAGACTCTCCCAGCGCCTCAAGATAGGCATCATAGCCAGACTTGAACGCTGTCTCGGCTGGCGACTCATCAGTTCCGGTACCAAGGTCAATGCCCTCAACATCTCCAGAAGCCTGCGTTTCTACAAGATCATCCGGTTGATCAGTGACATCAGTAACATCACCAACAATTGTTCCTTCTCTTCCCGGCGCTTTTTGACCATCTTGAGCTTCTATTTCTTCTCTTAGTTGCCCAGCTTTTCTTTGAGCTTCTGAGGCAGCAATCTCTGCGGCTCTTTCAGGGTCCATTTCACCAATATTGGTTTGAAACAACTTTTCTTGTATTGCGAAAGGATCGTTTACGAACTTCGCAGATTCTTCAAAGATATTGCCCGGCAAGATACTTCCATCAGAAGTAATGCTTACCTCGCCCAAATCTTGAGCTTGACGCATTTGACTGCGGATAGCCGCATCTTGATCGGCATCAGTAGGAGTTTGTGTATATGTAGGGCCGCCAGCTATGTTCGACATGCTTGCTGGGGGGCGTCCTGCGCCACGCGCCATCATAGCGGTCTTGTCTGCTTGGGCGGCTTGTTGCGTCTCCATATCCAAGATGCCTTGAGCAAAATCATCAAGGGATCTTAGGTAGCCAGAATCTGTGGGCGCGTTAAAGATATCTGCGGCCGCAAACGGAGCAGCAAACATTATCCCAGTAGCCTCACGGCCCACATTCAAGGCGTCTGATGTCAAAGCATTTAGCGCGTTGATTCCGCTTATGCCAAGATCCCCTATATTCTGAAGTACAAGTTGACCAGCAGTGTCTGCCTCTGAATCAAATTTAGAGAATTGAGGAAAGTCAGGGATCGGAGGAATAAATCCACCGGGGACAAGATCAGAGCGACCACCTTGAACAATGCCTTGCTCGTAATCTCTAAGAATTTCAGCCGTCCCCCTTCTGGGGAACAGTTTCATAATTCCTTCTCTTTGAGCCGGAGTAACGCCAGCTATACCGGATGCTTTGACTGGGCGGACTGCCATTATGCGCTCCTACTGCGATGTCGCGCCAGACTGAACCCCTTGCAGGGCAGTGTACGCGCCAATACCGGCCAAGAATGGATTGGTGTCAGGAGTGGTGGTTGACTTAAAGGTTGACGAAAGATTTCCACTAGGCATGCCTTTAAGCAACTGCTGCCCAAGCTGAAGCCTTGTAAATGGCTCCTGCTGTTGTTGCAGCAGATTCTGTCTTTGCGCTTCCAATTGTTGTTGTTGGAAGTTACGACCAATACCACCAAGCTGCGTTAGCATGCCAAGGTCAGCACGGCCAAGCTCAGACCCCACACGGCCAATGTCAGCCGTTGTGCCAGCTATTTGACCAAACGCTTGACCAAGACCCCCCATAAGCTGTGCGGCTTTCTGAGAAGCGGTGAGAGCTTGTCCAAAGCCTTTGTCGCGCAACTGTGCTGCGACATTAGCCTGACGATCTAGTACATTTCTACCAAGTTCAGATTCAGCGATTGCCTGACGAGACCCACCAAATGCACCAGCACCTACTGCTCTTGCTCCGATACCTTGACGTTGAATCTCACCAGCGCGACCAATATCAGCCATTGCACGATCAATGACCTCTGTCTGGAACGGTGACATGAACATGCCAACGGAGCGCGTCGGGTCAGCAAGCATGCCAAGACCACCGGCAAGAGCGGCAGTGCCAGCGCCAGCGGTTTGCCCAGCGCCCCTAAGAAATGGCGCAAAAGAACCGAACATTTGTGGCGCTAGGGATAAAGCCTGTTGTTGCAGAGGGTCAAGACCAGCGACCTGATACTGAGGAAGGCCAAGCGGCGTATCCAAAAGTCCGGGAGTGGTTTGCGTTTCACCGTCAAACTCACCAAAAGCGGTGCCAAGCAATCGCTTTTCCAGACCCTCAAGATAGGGCGCTAGACGTTGTACCTGTTCTACAGTTTGAACTGCCATCACGCCATCCTTTCAAACGCATCCATAAGCTGATACTGAGCCTTAATGCCCATTCTTGCAGCTTCATCTTTATTTCTTGCGCCCATCATTTTGCCCAAGCCTTCATTGGCGTCTCTGGTATGAACAAACTCACCAGCCAACAGGAGCGCAGGGACATCATCTTTTGTACCTGAGCCTTCGCTTGGATCAATGCCGCCGTTACGACGCGGGAAGAAGTCTGGCTCTCCACCGGCCTTCATGTAATTTATGCCACCAAGCTTTCCGCCGCCATAACCAGCACCAAATGGACGCTGTTCGTATGAGCCGGGCGCTGGACCATCTTCTTCGTCACCGCCAGCGAGAAGCTGCGCCACCAAGCCAGCGGCCAGACCCTCACCAAGATTAGTGTTCAGCAAGCGAAACAAGAGGTTTCCCTTGTCTTCTCCGGCCACATTAAGACTGCGCAAAAGCTCACCACTCATTGTAAGCTTTCCAGTTTCGCCCGGAGCGCCACCACGACCAATAACAGACGCAATACCTTTATCTGTGCCAGTTCCCGCTGGTGGGTTGCGAAGACCTTCGACAGCAGCCTTTGTGAATCCGGGGCGAGTATTCATTCCAGCGGCACCAGCCTGTGCTGCTTGTTGCGGCCCACCAAACATAGCGCCGCCAAGTCCACCAAGGGCCGCTGCCCTAAGAGCGTCTTTAGGTTTTTGACCAAATAAACTTGCGCCAAGACCTGAAGCAAGAGCAGAACTTAGTATTGGGTTGCCGGGGAACATTCCGCCGACTGCTGGACCAAGGACAACTGGGGCCGCTACCTTTAAAATATCTTTTAGTTTCATCGGTCAACCTTTGACAACCAGAACAATTATACGCAAAAACTACGTTATGTCACGATTTTCACTGTTCCACTATCGTTAAACAAAGCTCCAGTCTCCAAACCAGAGGAACTTGTAGGCAAATCTGTCAACGTAATCTTTGTGCCACGCATTTCGCCGGGTGTTCTTTCTTGCGAGATGAATATCTCTAAAGTGCGAAGAAGATCAGACATGTACTGGGCGCTGTATTCTTCAGGCGCTTCTGGGAGTCTAGGCGGTGGGTTTTGTACTTGTGCCACTACTGTCTCCCGTCAGGCCGTAAATCAACACGCGGACTGCCTAGCT
>Ga0181403_1000062_pt1 | contig 24693 bp, 29 predicted proteins | sample 26SPOviralmetaG_FD_130132 | JGI IMG/M metagenome (GOLD analysis project Ga0181403, IMG submission 130132) | Marine viral communities from the oligotrophic San Pedro Time Series (SPOT) site, San Pedro Channel, CA, USA - 26 SPOT_SRF_2011-09-28 | ecosystem: Environmental > Aquatic > Marine > Strait...
GTTAGACAGACCGCTATGACCACAAATATCGACCCCTTGCCCCCCCACCCTGCCACTAGCGGTAGGGGTGCATCACACAATTTTTCTTCACTTTTTGGAGTCAGCTATGGCATATGAACCTAAGGTTGGTGAGTCTTACCCCCAGCCAAATAAATTTAAGAAAGAAGAATGGCAAGCCACTCACAAGGGCAAAATTCTTTTACCTGATGGCAAAACGTATTATTTGGATGTTTGGCCTAAGTACATCAGTAAAAATGGTAACGAGATGGTGAAGGTTAAGATTGGCAAAGAGTGTCCTCCAGATAATCAGGCAGCCAGACCAAATGTTGATACCTTTAGCCAGCCAGAAGGTTTTAAAGATTTAAAAGATGATATTCCCTTCTAATGCCTAAACCGAGCCCATTAAAAAATTGGGGTGGTGTTAGAACACTCCAGGGAAAGTTAAAGAGATCAGACACCTTAACTGCCAACAGAGAGGCAGTTGCGTATGAGTTATTGAGTATGGCATCTACTCGACTTACCGATATTGTTGAGTGGGATGATAAGGGAAGTGTGAAGGTGAAAAGTGTTGAGGATATTCCCAAATCTGCATTATCAGCCCTAAAAAGCATAAAGGTGAATACCAAGGGTGAATTGGAAGTTGAACTTTACGACAAGGTGGGAGTGTTGCGGATTTTAGCAAAGGCATCTGGTTTATTGGATAGGCCAGAGGATGAAGATAAACCAGCAGTAATTGGGATAAATGTAAAAGCACCACATGACACTTAGGATGTATTGCAAGTTTTGTAATTTGTTTAAAACTGTAAATCTATTTGGTGGAAGAATTAAAGGTAGTTGGAGTTGTAAGGGATGCTATGAAAGAGAAAATAAACCCCAAGCATTACAAAAAAGGCAAGGTTGAATGTATAGATGCCATAGAAAGCTGTACAAAAGAAATGCAAGGTTTCGATGCTATTTGTGTAGCAAATATTATCAAATATCTATGGCGGTTTCCCTTTAAACACAACAATCCGCAACAAGATTTATTAAAGGCCAAATGGTATTTGGAAAGGTTAATTGATGCCCAGAACAAAACAAAAGACAAGTAAAAAAATTGATGAAAGTGGTTTAAATCTAGATTTTAGTAGATCACCCACAGTTTATAAATTCTTACAAAGCAATGCTTTTGTCAGAGGGATTATGGGTGCTGTTGGTAGTGGTAAAACTTATGCCTGTTGTGCCGAAGTTATGATGAGGGCAGTACAACAAAAACCAAGTCCTGTTGATGGTATCAGGTATTCAAGATGTGCCATTGTCAGAAACTCTTACCCAATGCTAAAGACTACAACCATAAAAACGTGGTTGGAGTTATTTCCTGAGAACGTGTTTGGTGCAATGAATTGGACACCCCCTATCACGCATCACATTCGTTTGCCAGCAAGAGAAGGTGCAAGTGGGATTGATTTGGAAGTTATGTTTATTGCCCTGGATACTCCAAGGGATATTCGTAAATTGCTTTCCCTGGAATTGACAACTTCATTTGTTAGTGAGGCAAGAGAATTACCAAAAGCAGTAATTGATGGAATCACACACAGGGTTGGAAGATACCCCACAAAACGAGATGGTGGTGCAACGTGGCATGGGTTGTGGATGGACACAAACCCAATGGATAGTGACCATTGGTACCATTTGATGGCTGAACAAACCGATATGCGAGGCAAACACGCATGGAAGTTTTTTAAGCAACCACCAGGAGTAATTGAAGTTTCACCAGATAAATTGCCTGAGAATCCAGAGGCGAATGATCATACATTTGCTGCTGGGAAATGGTGGAAGGTAAACAGCAAAGCAGAAAATCTAAACAATTTACCAGCTGGTTATTATCAGCAAATGCTCCCAGGTAAAAACTTGGATTGGATACAATGTTACGCTGCTGGCCAATACACATTTGTTAAAGAAGGCAAAAGTGTTTGGGAAGAATATAACGATCAGGTCATGTCAGGGGTTGTTGAATATCAAGATTCTTTGCCATTAATTATTGGTCTTGATTTTGGTTTAACTCCAGCAGCTGTTATTGGGCAAAAACATTTATCAGGTGTTTGGGTAATTTTGCATGAGATTGTTAGCTTTGATATGGGTTTAGAAAGATTTTGTAATCAGCTTTTAACAGAATTAAATATGCGTTTTCCTAAATCAGAAATTAAAATTTATGGTGACCCAGCTGGTATGGCAAGAGATCAAATCTATGAGGTAACTGCATTTGACCATTTACGAACCATTGGTTTAAACGCACAACCAGCACCAAGTAATAATTTTAAAGTTAGACGAGAAGCTGGTGCTGCTCCAATGTTGCGATTGATAAAAGGTAAACCAGGGCTAATGGTTAATGTTGATTGTAAGCAACTGCGAAAAGCATTAAGCGGTGGGTATCATTTTAAACGTGTAAACATTGGTGCTGGGCAAGAACGATTTAAAGATATGCCAAATAAAAATGAATCTTCACACATTGGTGATGCGTATGGATATTTATTAACTGGCGGTGGTGAACACAAACGAATGACAACTGGAAGAGCCAGATTTGGTGATTCTTTTTCAAGATCAAATCGTCCAAACGCTGTACATGATTTTGATGTTTTTTCTCTTTAGCGATATCACCTTGCTTGTGAAAGCAAGTTTCGTAAAGTAGCATTTTTTGTAGGAGGAAAAAAATGTTAAATATATTGCTCCCAGCAATTGCAACTGTTTTTAGTGCGTTTTATGCTGGTAAACAAGCATCAAAAGCCAGAAAGCAACAGCGAGCCGCAACTGATCAGGCAAATAAAACTGCAAGAGAAGCATTGGATAATGCTATAAAAACCAGAAAAGATCAATCTGGTTATTTTGAGGATACTTTGGCAGATAGCCAAAAAAGATTAACTCTTTTGACGCAAGATCAAGAAAAAGCAAGTGTACAAAGACAGGCTCAAATTGATTCGTATAACAAAATGGTTGACGTACAAAGAGATCAATTTACTCAAAGCCAACAAGCACTCCAAGAAGAATCAAAAAGATATGAGCAAGATCGTGCAGATGCTCAAAAACGAGAGGCTGCTATTCAAAAAGAAATAGAAGATCAGCGTAGAGAGCAAGGTGAAAAAGATTCTGCAATGGCAAAAGCTAGACGAAGAAGAGGTGGTAAACGAGGTTTGTTATCTCAAACCAGGCTTAATCCAGAAATAGGATTGAGTGGATTACAAACTACTTTAGGTTCAAGTTAAATGGCTAAAACTGCACTCGAATATTATCAGGATTTTCAAAAATCTGTTGATGCTTTTGATGATGCGTATGAATTATATTCTGGCGAATATGATGATTATATTGGTAGTTTTTATATGGGTGGTTTGCGTTTGAGTCCATCTAATTTTAATACAAGTTATGGTATGAGGCCATTACCAGGCACTAGATTTAAAGATAATTTTGTTTCTCAATTTGATCAAGGATTTGGAACATATGCACGAACTGGTGATGTTAGACAAGCAGAATTAATATCGGATACAACTGGTCAATCTGGTTATGGTTTTCGAGGCAGACAAAGAAAAGTTTATCGTGACCCAATTACTGGCATGACATATGAAACACCTCAATTTAATACAAAGCAAGGTGTTGAATTTTCAGATGGAACATTTGGTTTTTCAGATGGAACAATTATTGGTTTAGCCCCAGAGCCAGAGTTGACTGCAACAACTCCAGTTTTTGACAAAGCAAGATTTGAAGAACTGGCAGATCAACCATTAAAAAACTTACAAAATTTAATAGATCAAGAAAATTTAGAAATTGAAAAAATAAAAAGAAAAAGAGAAGAAGAAGATGAAAATTTCAGAATACGTTTTGCAAAAATGCAAGAAGATCAAGATGCAGAGCTTGCAAAGATGGAGGCAAATACTTTGGAGGCTCAAGCAAGTGTGGCCAGGCAACAAGAACTCTTAGAGTCTGAAACAAATGAGATTTTAAAAAGAACAGGCAGAAGAAAAACTGCAATGGTAAGGGCAAGAACTTTAAGAGGACGTCCAATTTTATCAGGTGAAAATGCGTGAAAAATTTAAAATTGACAAGCCAAGAAAAAAATATTGTGAATTATCACAGGCAAACAATAAAAGATAAAAAAGTTGGAACAGATGAACAAGGTAGGCCAATGACAGTATATGCCGTTGGCATTTCTATTTTGGATGATGATGGAAAAGAAACTGGAAAATTTGTAAGTGTTCCAGGTTATGTTGAGGGCAAAGATGGAAATATGTTTGTTCCCAAATATTCAGATGGAACAGTAAATGAAGATTATCTCAGAAACTATTGGAGATCAGAAATAAACACAAACTTTTTTCCAGTTTATAACTCAGGAACAGAGTTAAATAAAAGGTCAGAAGAGATACATCAAATAATGAATGACGAAAAAGACATTGCTAATAAAACTTTAAAAAGAAATCAAAGAAATTTAATTAACTCTATGGAGGGAATGTGATGCCAGGTTTATACGAAAACATCCACAAAAAAAGAAAACGCATTGCTGCTGGTAGTGGCGAGAAAATGAGAAAAGTTGGTAGTGCTGGTTCGCCAAAGAAATCAGATTTTGTAGCAGCTGCTAAAACTGCAATGAAAAAGAAAAAGAAAAAATATTAATGCAACCAATCAAAGACCCCAAAGGTGGATTGACTGCCAGAGGTAGACGGCATTTTAAAAAAACTGAAGGGGCAGATTTAAAACCTGGGGTAAAAGGTGCAGCAGATACTCCAGAAAAAATGAGAAGGAAAGGTTCTTTTTTAACTAGGTTTTATACAAATCCTAGTGGCGGTTTTAAAGATAAAAAAGGAAAACCTACAAGGCTTGCATTAGCTGCTAGGGCTTGGGGAGAACCAGCACCAACAAATAGACAAGCAGCCTCAAGACTTGCTGCAAAAGGTAGAAATTTGCTTGAAAAATATAAACTGAGGAAAGCATGAATATCAAAGGCAAGCGTTTAACTACGCAACAAGTGATTACCAGATTTGAATTAGCACAAAGAAAAAAAGATATCTGGGAAGATTTATATTCTGATGCTTACGAGTTTGCAATTCCTCAAAGGCAGTTGTATGGATATTACGAGGGTTCAAGTCAGGGTCAAAAGAAAATGACAAGAGTTTTTGATTCAACAGCAATCCATTCTACTTCTAGATTTGCAAATAGGATGCAGAGTGGCGTTTTTCCTCCACAAAGAAGGTGGTGTAGATTAGAGCCTGGCAATCAAATCCCTTTTGAGCAACAAGCAGAAGTACAAAGTGTTTTGGATCAATACACAGACACAATGTTTTCTGTGTTGAAAAACTCAAACTTTGATATTGCAATGGGTGAATTTTTACTAGATTTATCGGTTGGTACAGCTGTGATGATGATTCAACCAGGCAATGAAACCTCACCAATAAATTTTATTCCAATCCCACTTTTCTTGGTTAGTTTTGAAGAAGGTGCAAATGGCGAAATAGATAAAGTTTATAGAAAAATGAGAATGAAGGGTGAGGCAATTACCCAGCAATGGCCTGATGCTAAACTGCCTGAATCAGTTGCAACTCGAATTAAAAACAAACCAACAGATGAAGTTGATTTAATCGAGGCAACAATAAAAGATTATGAGCAAGGTGACTGGTGTTATCACGTGATTGATAAACATTCAAAAGAAGAAATTGTTTATAGAAGAATGAATAACTCACCATTTGTAATTTCACGTTACATGAAAGTTGCTGGCGAGATTTATGGCAGAGGTTTACTTTTAACGGCATTGCCAGACATAAAAACTTTAAACAAAACAAAAGAATTGTTGTTAAAAAATGCAACTCTTTCTGTGATGCCTGTTTTTACAGCACAAGATGATGGTGTCCTAAATCCTCACACAGTAAAAATTGTGCCAGGGGCAATTATTCCTGTTGCAAGAAATGGTGGATCGCAAGGTGAAAGTTTAAGGCCACTTCCTAGGGCTGGTGATTTTAATGTAAGCCAATTAATTATTAATGATTTACGAATGTCTATTAAGCAGATTTTATTGGATGAGAGTTTACCGCCAGATAATATGTCTGCAAGATCAGCAACAGAAATTGTAGAACGGATGAAAGAACTTTCTCAAAATTTAGGAAGTGCTTTTGGCCGATTGATAAATGAAACTATGATTCCTATTGTTGATAAAACTTTAGCGGTTATGGATGAGCGTGGAATGATTAACTTACCATTACAAGTAAATGGTCTGGAGGTAAAAGTTTCGCCTAGTAGTCCACTTGCTATGGCACAAAACATGGAAGAAATAAATTCTATTGTTCAATTTATCCAGCTTACCCAACCTATGGGGGCAGAAGGTGAATATGCAATTAATAAATCTGCGTTAGTTGATTACCTTGGAGATAAGTTAGGAGTTCCAAGTGAGGTTCGACATGATGCGGCAGAAAGAGCAGTAATGATTGAAGAGCGTGCGAAAGCTGAACAAATGGCGGTTATGATGCAAGCACAACAGCAGCAACAAATGGCTGGTGATGTACCTCCAGAAGGGATGAATTAATGGCTGGTTGGGATGATATAGACAACATAGAAAAATCAACAGTTGCTGATATTCCAGAAATAGATAAATTATGTTTGAGAGTTTTTGGAACTGCTGAAGGAAAAAAATTAATGGATTGGTTGGTTGATAGAACAATCAACTCCCCTTCTTTTATTCCAGGTGCAGATCATTCAACTGGATATTTTTTGGAAGGTAAAAAAGATTTGGTACGAGAACTTAAATTACGAATAGGGAGAGCATTGAATGGCTGAAGAAGAAACTGTTGAGCCTAGTAGTGAAGAAACTACTGGACTACTTGATAGCGAACAGGCGGTTGTTGAAAAAGAACCAGAAAACAATGAAACTCAAATATCACATTTAGAGGGTGCTGAAGAGCCTGAGAAAATGGAAGTTCCAGATTATTTTCCTAAACAATTCTGGGATGAAAAAAAGCAAGAACCGATGATCGAACAAATGTCAAAGTCGTACAATGACATGAGAAAAATTATTTCTCAGGGAAAACACAAAGTTCCAGAAAAATATTCTTTAGAAACTTTAGGTGATGACGTTGATGGCAACCCAGCAAAAGATATTTTATTAAATTTTGCAAAAGATAATAATTTATCTCAAAACCAGTTTGATAATTTAGTTACTGACCTTGGAGTAAAACTTGCAGAGTTAGCACCAGACCAACAAGCACAATCCATTGATGTTGATGCAGAAAAAGAATTGTTAGGCAAGAACGCAAATCAACACATTGAATCAATGGTTACCTGGGCAAGAGGTTTTGTCGATAAGGGTATTTGGTCAGCTGATGATTTTGAAGAATTTAAAGTTATGGGTGGTACTGCCAAAGGTTTAAAAGCATTGATGAAACTTAGAGAATCTTATGAAGGCAGAATCCCAATTGAATCTCAACCATTGGAAGGTATGCCAAGTGATGAAGAATTAAAAGCAATGGTGGCCGACCCAAAATACAATACAGACCCAGGCTATCGTATTAAAGTTGAAAAATTATTTACTCAAAGATATAACTAATTTTTCCTTTTAAGAGGGTTGGTCACCCTCTTTCTTTTTAAATAATTACCAAAAGTAGCTATTGCAATTTGTATAAGTTTGGTTTAAATTTGGTGATATAAGGAATAGCGAGGCTTTATAATTCGCCCCTGAGGCTGGCAAACCTCAACTGCAAGCAAGCCCAGAATCTTCTGGAACACTAGCGAAAAAAAAATTTAATTTTAATAACCTAGTGGAGATTCTAAAATGGCTTTAGGATTATCAAGTGCATTTGTAGAACTATTTTCTACCGAAGTGCATCAAGCCTACCAAGGCTCAATGACTTTGCAAGGTTGTGTTCGCACCCAAAGTGGTGTTGAGGGCAGCACTTACAAATTCCCAAAAATTGGAAAAGGGGTTGCACAAACTCGTATTCCGCAAACTGACGTTGTTCCTTTGAATGTTACATATTCTCAGGTAACCGCAACCTTAAAAGATTATATTGCAGCAGAATATTCTGATATTTTTTCAAGTCAAAAAGTAAATTTTGATGAGAGAAGAGAATTAGTACAAGTGCTTTCAAATGCAATCGGAAGAAGGCACGATCAAGAAATTCTTGATGCGTTAATTAACTCAGGCACATCTTTAACTGTTGCAAATTCTATTGGTGGTTCTGCTACCAATTTGAACGTAGCAAAGTTAAGAAATGCTAAACAGCAACTGGATGCAAAAAATGTACCTCCAACTGATAGGCACATTGCAATTCATGCAAATTCATTGGCTAGTTTGCTTTCAGAAACTTCAGTCACTTCGAGCGATTTCAATACTGTAAAGGCTCTTGTTTCTGGTGAGGTAAATACTTTCTTAGGATTTAATTTTTATGTCTTAGGTGACAGAGATGAAGGCGGTTTACCCATAGATGGCAGTAGCGATAGAGATTGCTTTGTATGGCAAAAAAATTCTGTCGGTCTAGCTGAAGGATTGCCTGTTCAAACAAAAATTGATTACGTTCCAGAAAAAACATCTTTCTTGGTTGCAAGTATGTTTTCGGCTGGGGCAAAAGCAATTGATGCTGACGGCATTGTAAAAATTACTTGTAGGGAGTCATAATCATGGCATTTGATAAAGATGGTTTAAATAATGCTGCTGCCAGCAAGAAAGGCAACGCACCAGCAATCCACACTTACAAAACAACTGATACCGCAGCAACTTTAAATACAGCTGGATATTTTAATTCAGCAAATGAAGTGTTTACAGTTGGTGATTTGGTTTATTCGTTTTGTGATACAGGTGGATCGGCTAGAGGCACAATTCATGTTGTTACAGAAGTCAGTGCTGGTGTAGTCGATTTGGTTGATGGAACAACAATTAGTTTAACTGATACCGACTAAATTTTTGTAAACACGCTGGCATCTAGAAATAGGTGTCAGCAATTTATTTAGGAAAATTATGGCTGCTGGTGATACAGCTGTAACGATTTGTTCGGATGCTCTTTTGCTCTTAGGTGCGAAGAGCATTTCGTCATTTACGGAGGGGACAGACGAGTCAAATATTGCAGATCGTTTGTATCCAGATATTCGAGATACAACATTAATGATGTTTCCTTGGAGTTTTGCATTTAAAAAAATACAATTAGCAAGACTTCTGACCACTCCAACTTCTGAGTGGCGATATCAATTTCAAATGCCTGGTGATCGACTAGGTAATCCAAGACAAGTTTTTACAACCAACCAAATCAATCCAACTTCATTTAAAGATTTTGAAATGCAAGGAAGTTTATTGCTTACAAATGAAGAAACAATTTTTGTTGATTATCCATTCAGAACTGAAGAGTTTGCTATGCCAGAATATTTTGTTCAGTTATTAAAATATATGTGTGCCTGGCATTTTGCTTTTCCAATTACAGAGCAAGAAAACAAATCTACTTATTGGCAGATTGTAGCAAGTGGAACTCCAGGTGAAAATGGCAGAGGTGGTTTTACAAGACAAGCTATGCAAATGGATGCTCAAGGAAATCCAAGTCAGACAATTGAGGATTTTGCTTTAGTAAATGCGAGGTTTTAAATGTCACGTTTCATTGATATGCAAACCAATTTTACGACAGGAGAACTTGATCCACTCCTTAGAGCAAGAGTTGATGTGGCAGCATATGAAAACGCATTATCGGAGGCAACAAATGTAGTTATACAACCTCAAGGTGGTTTAAGAAGAAGGCCAGGTTTAGAACATATTATGGAGTTGCCTGATTCAGGTTCGGCATCTGCTGCTAATGGTGTTCGATTAGTGCCTTTTGAATTTAGTGTTGATGATTCGTATATGCTCGTTTTTACTCACGAGAGAATGTCAGTAATAAAAGATGGTACACAAATTACAAATATTAATGGGTCTGGTAATGATTTTTTAAGCACTACTATTACTGCTGCAATGTTGAACACAATGAATTATGTTCAATCAGCAGACACAATGATAATTACCCATGAGGATTTGTCACCACTAAAATTACTTAGAGGTGGAAATGACGCAACCTGGACAATAAGTTCAGTAACATTTGATTCTGTGCCTTTATATGCTTATTCATTAAGTGTTTCAAATCCAACTGTTGATATTACCCCTTCAATTGTAAGTGGCAAAATACAGATTACTTCTAGTGCATCTGCGTTTGCAACTTCTCATGTAAATCAATATGTAAATGCAGAACCGCAAGGAAGGGCAAGAATTTTACAATTTGTTTCTGCCAAGGAAGTAAAAGCAGTAACTGAATATCCATTCTTTGATACGTCAACTATTACAGCTGGCAATTGGGATTTAGAACAAGGATATGAAAATGTTTGGTCTGTATCAAGAGGGTTTCCAAAGTCAGTAATTTTTCACGAAGGCAGATTATATTTTGGTGGAAGTAAATCTAGGCCGTCAACAATTTGGGGATCAAAGGTAGGATTGTTCTTTGATTTCAAACCAACTGAATTATTAGATGATGATGCAGTTGAGGCAACATTAGATACAAACCAATTAAATTCTATTGTTGATATTATGTCTGGGCGTGATCTGCAAATATTTACAACTGGTGGTGAACATTTTGTTCCTCAATCATCCACTAATCCGATCACCCCACTCACTATGATTTTTAAAAATGTTTCAAGGCATGGAAGTAAACCTGGAACAAAAGCAATACCTTTAGAATCTGGAACTGTATTTGTTCAAAGACAAGGTAAAAGTTTAAATGAGTTTTTATTTAGTGACCAGCAACTAACCTATATAACTTCAAAAGTTAGTTTACTTTCTGGCCATTTATTAAAGAGTCCAAAAAGAATGGCATTAAGACGAGCAACATCAACTGATGAGGGTGATTTACTTTTAATTAGTAATGAAGAAGATGGATCACTTGCAGTCTTTTCTATAATGCGTAGTCAAAATGTAGTTGCTCCAAGTCACTATGAAACGAATGGTGAATTTTTAGATGTCAACTGTGATGTGCAAGATATTTATGTTGCAACCAAAAGAACATTTAATTCTACTAATAAATTTTTTATTGAAGAGTTTAATGACAATTCATTTACTGATTGTTCATTTATGGCGTCTGCTGCAACTGCGAGTGTAACTGGATTACCGCATACCGCTGAAACAGTAAATGTTATTACAGATGGTATTCCGCAAAGTAATGAAACTGTTGTGGGTGGGTCAGTAACTTTTGACAGAGCATCTACTGGTAGATATGAAGTAGGTTTAGCATTTACTCCAAAGATTAGTACCATGCCAGTAGAAATCAAATTAACAACTGGTACTCGAACTGGCTATAAAAAACGAGTGTTACAAGTAAATGCGATTGTAGATAATACTCAGCATTTAAAAATTAACAATCAAACAATTTCATTTAGACAATTAGATAATCCACTTTTTGATTTGGCTGTACCAACATTTACTGGCACAAAAAGAGTAGATGGAATTTTAGGTTATTCCAGGGATGCCAAGGTTACAGTCACTCAAGACCTTCCACTAAAAATGACTTTGCTAGGTTTGGAATACAAAGTTGCGGTCAATCAAGGAACATAAATGGCTACTTTAGATCAGATATTTAACACAGTTGGACAAGTGGCTGGTGCAGCCTCACCATTTTTACAATTAGGTAGTGGAATTGCAGCTGCTGGATCACAAAAAGCTGCTGGTATATATCAATCTGGGTTGTATGAATTAAAAGCAATTGACACTTTAGCACTTGCAGATATTAGATCAGAGCAAACAGAAAAAATTGGAACGATTCAAGCTGGTAGACGTTTAATACAATCTAAAATTCAAGCAAGAAATTATATGATTCAAGGCAATCGTGTTTTAAAAAATATGAGGGCAAGCAATGCTGCAATTAGAGCAAGAGCAGCTGCTAATGGAGTAAGCCTTGGAAGTGGATCGATTGCTGGTTTACAACAATCTAATGTTGATGAGGCAATGTTTGATTTAACTCTTTTAGATTACAACGCACTTAACGCTAAAGTAATGGGATTTGAAGATGCAAGTGCAATGTATTTAAGTGCAATTAGGCAAGGTTTATATGATAAATCTGCTGCCAAAATGCAAGCACAACAATTTAGAACTGCTGGTAGATTTGCTAAAGAATCTGGCGGTTTACTTGCAGACCAAACATTACTTGAAACTGGTACAAACTTTCTTACAAAAGCTGATTCAATCGTTGACGCATTTAGACCTTAACTTAAAATTCGAAAATGGCACAAGCAAGATACACTCAACAATCATTATTTGATAATGTTGGATTAAGTCCAGCAAGGGCAACTAATGTCAGGCCAACTCAGTTTGCTGGTATGCAAGCAGCAGCACAACTTGAAACAACCAGGGCTAATGTAAAAAATAGATTAGCAAAAATGCTAGACCCAATTGCAACAAGTTATATTGAAAATGAGGCATTAAAATACTCAGCTGAAAATCCTGTTACCCAAGAGCAATTAAAAGTTATTGCTGATACAGGTGATGTTTCGGATTTGGAGGGTAATGATTTTACTGTGCGAGGTAAGATTCTCAAAAAACTTAGAGCAAGCCAAGTATCAAATCAATTGTTAACTCAAGCTAAAACTGAAATGTTAAAAATGTTACCTGGAATCGAATCAGGTGATTTAAGTTACGACAAAGTTTTACAACAAGCAAACGAGATTATTGATGGGTATACAGGAACAGTTGGAAAACTTGATCCAGAAGTGGCGATCAAATTTAGGGCAAGTGCTGCAAGTTTGGGAAATACTCTTTATCAAAAAGCAATAAATTTAACTATACAAAGAAACCAGGCACTTGCATTAAGAGATGTTAATAAGGGTATAGAAAACGCAAAATTAGAAGCAATAACAACATTAAATAACAATATCAAACAGTATGATCCTAACACTCCTAAAATTTTAAAATCTTTGGAACAGTCACAATTAAATGCAATTGCAAGTGCAAATATAAACCCAAGCCAAATACAAGTTTTAAGTCAAAAATTAAAAAATGATATTAAAACTGTAAAAATAGATGCTATTGCAAATTACATAAATAGCAACGATTTTTATCCTAATCTGGCAAGTTTTGAAAAACTAGAAAAATTAAAAAAACTTGATGCTGGTTCTATGTCAGAACTTTTTGGACAACTTAGCAATAAAGATAGAAAAGAAATAGAAAATCAATTTTTAAATCAGATAACAAATATAGAGGCAAGAAGAGAATCTGATCTTAAAAAAGATATAAAAGTTAAAGAAGAAGAATTTGAAAATTTAATTGTTGAATTAGACAAGGCAGAAAATGATCCTTATATGGATCAAGAAAAAATAGATCAAATTAAAAAGAAAATGTTAGACCTAGAAACTAATGATGGAAATTCTTTTGTAACAAGAAAAGAAATAGAAAAATATATTTTGCCTAAAGGTGCAACTTTATCTGAAAAAGAACAATTAGAAAAACAAATAATTGATGGAGTTTTTACAACTCAAAAAGAAATAAAAAAACAAGCATTTTTAATTGATGCAAATGCAACACAAATGCAAGGTTTTTTTAAACTGTTGCGTAGTGAAGTTGCAAAAGAAGAAAAACAAATTGAAAACTTAATTTTAGGTATTACTTCAGAGGGAATAAGTATTGGAATGTTGGATAGTTCAACTACAAGACAAAGAATTGAAAAAGCAAAAAGAGTTTTATTTAACTTTGAAAAATCTGAAATAAATAGATTAAAAGAAAAGTTTAATAGATTTGAATTTTTAAATAATGTTTATACAAATTTATACGACAAAGATGGAACTTTAAAAACTGAGGTTGATAGTAAATATGAAACATTAAGAAAATCTTTAATTAAAGAGGGAATAAATATTAACAATGCTAGAAATTAATAAACAAAAATGAACTACTCATCTTTTGAACAACAATACATGGTTAAGAAAGTACCAGCTGCTGTTCCTGGTGCAAGTGGCAAAGCACGATTTCAAATGGAAAAATCTGCTGCTCGACAAATACAAGACCCTCCAGAAGTAAAAGATATTTTAAAAAGTGTTGGCTATGTTGCTGATGAATATTTAGATATTGGTGCTGCAACTGTAAAAGGTGTAACGCAAGGCACAATCGGTTTACCTGGCGATCTTGAGGGATTAGTTAGAACTGTTGCTAATAGTTTGGGTGCTGATATAAGTGAGGAAACACTTGCCCCAACAACTGAAGAAGTAAAAAAATGGTTTGATCAAAACATTGGAAAAGTTGGTGATGGAAAAAATCCATATGAAACAATTGGTGAATTTGGTGCATTAGGTAAGCCAACAGAATTAGCAGTTCAAGGTGCAGTCAAAGGTGTTAAAGCAACAAAAAATGTAATTGATAATTTAGATGAATCAGTTTTAAGGCCAACTGGTTCTATTGAGCCAGGTGCATTTTTGCCTAACAAAAAAAAATCAAAAAAAGTTATAGATACTATACCAAAACCAAAAGGAAAGATTCTTAAAAATGTAGATTCTTCTATGTTGAATTTGGTGCAAGGGCAATGGATTAAATGGAAAGAACCTGTTTTTGAGGGTAGTTTTAGAAAACCAAAATATGTGGGGGATAGAACTTTTAGTGGAACTATACAAAATGAATCTTATGGTGCTGAAAAAGGGCAGCATACTTTTACTATTGTTTTGGATTCAAGGGAAGGTGTAAATTCAGATCAATATTTAGATGGTGAAAAAATAAGAAGAAAAGGAAGAAATCTTTATCCTAATGTTCAAGAAACAATTTTAGCAAAAGATACAAAAACAAAAGAGTTAATAAAAAACATTGAGGGATTGGGAGTCAAAATATCTAAAGCATCAGACAAAATGGATAGCAAAGCAGTAGATAGACTAAGTAGCGAAAGAATAGAATTACAAAAACAACTTGATAAATTAAAAGAAAAAGAACAAACAACAAAAGACGATACCAAGGGCAGTAAATAATGGCAATTGAAGATAACATAGTTGATGAAATACAACCGCCAGATTCTCAAGTAGATACTGCTGATATTATTCAAGCACCAGATGATATGGGTCTTGATATGTCAGAAGGAACTGAAGTTGCTGGTGTAGGTAAAGGTGCAGCTGCAATTCGTAAAGCTATAAAACAAGGTCAGGATGAAACTTTAGAAACAATACAAAATAAACCTGATGCCTCTGTTAAACCAATAATGGAAAAGAAAAAAGAACCAGTATTGGAATCAAAAAAAATCTCACAAGATACAACAGTATTTCCAGAGGCAGATAAAGAAATAGCTGATGATGTAGTTGAAAAAATAAATATAAGAAAAGCAGAAAAAAATGTAACAGGCAAAGCACCAAAGCAAGAGTTTAATTTTGATGTTATCAATGAAAACAATTTAAGTGGTGAAAACATATCTGCTGTTATAGGTGGGTTTTCAGATTCTTTGGGAATCAAAAAAAAGAAAGTACCATTCGATCAAATAAAAGAAAAAGCAAATGAACTTGGTATTGATGAAAAATTTATAAACAGAGTTGTAGAAGGTGGCAAAGAATTTAAGGGTGATGCAGTACAAGTTTATCGTGCTATGCAATTACTAGAGGTGTCTGCTAAAGAACTAGATACACAAATGTTGAAAGCAGCACAAGGCCAAGCAACTGAAATGGATTTGTTAAAACTAAGACAACAAATTACATTGCATGGTTTGATTCAAAAAGGTGTTAAGGGAATACAAACTAATACTGCTAGAGCGTTAGCAATAATGCGAGTTAAACGTGACACATCAAATATTAATGCAGTACAAAAAATATTAGATGAAACTGGCGGTGCTAATTCATTGCAAGATTTAGCAAGATCATATATTAAAGTACAAGACAGATCAGCAAAAAATAATTTGCTTGAAAAAACTATGTTTAATTCTACTGTTGATGTCTGGCTAACAACATGGATTAATGGGTTATTATCTGCTCCAACAACTCACGCTAAAAACATTTTTGGTAATACATTATTTGCAATTTACCAAAGCCCAGAAAGATTAGTTGCTGCTGGTTTTTCAAAAGCATTAGATAAATTAAATCTAAGAAAAGAAATAATAAAATCTGATAAGCGATTTCTTGGTATTAGAATACCTAAACTTAGTGATGAGGCTCAAGATGAATTAGTTGAAATGGGAGAGTTTATAACTGATGCCCAATCTCTTAAATTAAGTTTTATTGAAGGATTTAATTTAGCTGGCAAAGCATGGAAAACAAACAATCCATCAGACCCATTATCTAAAATAGAATTGCGTGGTAATCCAGATATTTCAGAAGATATTAAAAATATTTCTGGAGGTTTAGGCTTAGATGTTTCAGAGGGAACATGGATTGGCAAAGGCATTGATCTTTATGGCACAGCTGTGCAAATACCTGGCAGAGCATTGTTATCAGAGGATGAGTTTTTTAAAGGTGTAATGAATCGAATGGGATTAAATAGATTAATCTCAAGAAGAACAAATGCCACTTTTAGAAACGCTATTAAAAATGGTTTGTCTGAGGATGAGGCAATAGCACTTGCACAAAAAGAAACTTTAGAGTTATACAAAAACCCTCCTGATGAACTATCTGATGCAGCCAGGGAAGAGGCAAAAGTTTCAACTTTTACTAATGAACTGCCTCCCCTTTTAAAAAGTTTGGAACAATCAATATTTAGAAATCCAATTGTAAAAACTATTGTGCCTTTTTTTAGAACTCCATCAAATATAGCAATGCAAGTTTTAGAAAGAACCCCTTTTGCTCCTCTAGTAAGTAGTAGATATAGAGCAGATTTAGTAGCTGGAGGAGTTAGAAGAGATTTAGCTTTGGCAAAAGTTACAATGGGTTCATCTTTATTAGCCACATTTGCTATGGTTGCTCAAGATGGTTTAATGGGTGTGACTATGACAGGAAGAGGTGCTGGAAGAAAGAATGATAGACAAGCATTAATTCGATCTGGGTGGAGGCCATATTCATTTGTTCTTGATGGTTCAGCTGATAACTTATCAGATGAGGCTAAGAAAACTTTTGCAATGTTAGAAAAACGTGGTTTGGCAAGTAAAGGCAAAAATAAAATATATATTAGTTATTCTGGCTTTGAGCCTATGTCTGCTTTTTTTGCTATGGCATCTGATTATGCAGACTATGCTAGATACAATGAAAACGATAGTAAAACTCAACAAGTTTTTTATGGTGCTTTAGCTGGGATGTTTAACTTTTTAAGTGAACAACCATTCTTAACAGGCATTAGTGATATATCAAAAGCAATAATGGGTGGTGATTCTTATGGAGATGATATTGACAGAGCAGAGGCAGTTATAAATGCTTTAGCCAAACAGGGAACAACTGCATTTGTGGGTGGTTCACCGCTTGGTTTTCAAAGTAGTTTGATTGCCAGCATTGAAAGAATAAATGATCCAACAGCAACAGATGTGACAGTAAAAGGTTTGGATTTGCCTGTTGGGGTCAAAGGGTTTTATGAGGCTTTAAACAGATACAAAAGCAGAATACCTTTTTTCAATGATGACTTACCGCCAAGATTAAATCTTTGGGGAGAGCCTGTGCAATCAGGGCAAGGTAAGGTCTATGAAATGTTTACACCACTTAGAATTTCAACTGAGCAAATGAGTTATGTTGATTCAGAGTTGGTTAGTATTGGCTCAACTATTTCTATGCCGTCCAGGGTAATGAGTTTAGAAAATACAAAAATTGAACTTACACCAGATCAATATAATGAGTTTATTGGTTATTACAATGCCCCATTGGAAGAAGGTGGACTCACAGCAAAAGCAAGATTTTTTGAGTTAATGACCTCCGAGTTTTATCAAAATGCCACTATATATCAAAAACAATTAATCACAAAAAAATATCATAGTGAGTTAATGGAAAAAGCTAGAGGATTGTTTATACGCAATAACGCTAATAATTTAGTTGAAGAAATCAAAGAACATAAATTAAACCTTATTGATAAAGGGATGTTTTATGATGGCAAATGACAATGTACAATTAACATATAACACATTTGAAAGTTAGATATGAGTAATATTCCAATTAGCAATGTAACAAGAAGGCAAGTTTTCGCAGCATCCTCTGCCACTACTTTTGCTTTTACATTTGAGGTTTTGTCAGAAACAGATATCTCTGTTTTTTCTGATGACACTCAGCTGGAATTATCAACCAACTATACAGTTACTTTAAACTCTGCAACTGGCACAGGGCAAGTTAATTTAAGTGCGACACCTGTTGGTGTTTCTCAGATAGCTGTAATAGGTAATCGTGCGATCCAAAGAACAACAGATTTTACAACTGGTGGAGATTTCAACGCAAAAACTTTAAATGATGAATTAGATTCTCTAACAATTTTTGCCCAGCAAAATGCTGAAGGATTGCAAAGAACTTTAATTGCTCCACAGACTGATCCAGCTGGGTTGGATATGACCTTGCCTAGAGTATCGGATCGTGCAAATAAGTACTTGGCATTTGGTTCTGCTGGTGAGGCTATAGGTGGTGCAGCTGCTGTTGATATTTCTGGCATACAAGATTTGACAGCAGAGATTTCGGCTTTGGGTGGTTTAAGTTCAGAGCTTACAACTTTAGTTGCCTTTACTGCACAACTAACTAATTTAGGATCTGCCCAGGCAATAGCAAACTTATCGGCAGTAGGTGCGATAGCAAATGAAGTATCTGTTGTAAGCACGATGAAAACAGATATAGATAATGTTTTGGATTCAACTGCTGAAATAAGTACGGCTGCTAGTTTATCAACTGCCCTATCCACTTTTGCTGGCATTGGAACAGCTGACATTGCGACTGTTGCAAGTTATGGTACTGCAACGCTTACAGGGGTTGCATCCCAATCTGCAAACATTACTCAGGTTGCAAGTTTATCGGCAGAAATAACTGCTGTTTCAGCATCCAGTTATTCGGCATTAATGACAAATGCTGTTGGTATGTCTGCAAATATTGCACAAGTATTATCTCAGTCAGCAGAGATCACTCAGGTTGCATCTCAATCTGCTGAGATTACTGGGGTGTTTAATATAAGAGCAAATGTTACAACTGCTGCTGATAATGTAAGTGCAATAAGCAGCAACTCTATAAACATTGGTGCAATTTCTGCTGTCAGTACGAATATAAATAATATTAATAATTTGGGTTCTGCTGGTGCAGTATCTAATGTTGCAACAGTTGCATCTGCAATTGATTCAGTAAACACAGTTGCAACCAACGTATCTGCAACAATAGTTTTTGGTCAGACTTACCTAGGTGCTTTAAATACCGCACCAGGGTCAGCAATTGAAGGGGCGTTGTACTGGAATTCATCAGCAGATAAATTATATGTGTTTGATTCTTCAGCCTGGAGTCAAGCAGCATTTGAAATTTCATCAACTGGAGTTTTAAGTGTTGATGGGGAAACAGGCCATGTCGTTTTATCAACCGCACAACTAACCGCAAAGCTAGACAACAGCTATGAGCCTAAAGGCAGAGCAGTTGCCATGAGTCTAGTGTTTTCATAGGAGAAATAACAAATGGCACTCAAAGGTAATTCAACAAGCATTTCAGCCAATACTACTTTGGTGACTATGCCAGCAACGTTGGAGGGTGCTGTACATGGTTTACAAATTGGTAACACAACTTCCAATAACATTAATGTTGAGTTTAAATTTAAAGACTCAAGCAAGTCTGCTGAAACAACTTTTTTAGTTGCACCAGTTTCAGCTAACTCAACTTTTACTTTTCAAAAACCAATCAATCTAAATAGCCAGGATGCAATAATTTGTTCATCTACTGCTACTGGGTTAGTTGGAATCACTTCAACCTTTGAAGATTCAACAGTCAATTTAGGTGTGTTGAGTACAGCTGGTGTGTACACTTCGGCAACTACATATAGTTTTGGAGATTTAGTTTCTGATGGTGCTGGCAACACATTAATTTCCACTTTTAATAATAATGTAAATCGAGGCATTGCTAATGCTTCTGCATTTCAAACGTTTGCATCAAAGGGTGATACTGGAGATGTTTCATTGGCAGGAACAGCCGAACTTACAAACAAATCTTTTGCAGATTCAGTAACAGTTTCCGCAAGTTTAACTGCTAATACAGTAAATGATGTCGATGGAGATTTACGAACTGTACCAACTTCACGAACTTTTGGTGCAGGTGTTACAGATGCGGCAACAGCATCAGCACTAGACGTAGGTAATTTTATTTTAATGACAGGAACTGCGGCTTCAGTCCAAAACTTAACGATTCCATCAGGAGTGTTTTCAACAGGAGATGTCTTTACATTAGTTAACACTCCATATGGCGGAAAAACAGCGGCATCAACAACAACTATTTCTGCGGCGGCTACTGCCTTTGTTGCAGGAGGAACATCAGCAACTGCTGTGATTTCTCTAGGTTTTAATGGAGTTGCAACAGTTTTATTTGCAAGTGCCAATGGTTGTTTTATAACAGGAAACGTGGAGTAAAAAATGACAGGAATACATCAAGTTTTATTATCTAACTTTTCAGCAGGAGAGGGAGGTGCCCCTACTGAAATTGAATTATTTGTTTTGGCAGGAGGAGCATCTGGTGGTGGTGGAACCCACGGAGGAGGCGGAGGTGCAGGTGGATTAAGAATGTTTACTGCGGCATCAACATTAACATTAACGGCTGACACAACTTATTCTATTAGTGTTGGTGGTGGTGGTCCACTGGCAGAAAATTCCCAAGTAGGTAATGATGGTACTAACTCTTTTTTCACTTCATCAGGTGTTCATATTGTAGCAACTGGCGGTGGAGGTGGTGGTTGTTCTGGAGGCACAGGTACAAATCAACCTGTTTCTACTGTTGCTCGAACTGGCGGTTGTGGTGGTGGTGGAATGGCTGATAGTAACGTAAACGCAGGTGGTATTAATAATGGTGCTTCTGGTAATGCAGGTGGAAGTTTAAATGGAATACCTGAAGGATTTAATGGCGGTGATGGACTTGATGGTACTTCTCAGCATACTACTTGTGGAGGCGGTGGTGGTGCAGGTGCAAATGGTGGCCCTGCTATAAATAATGGTACTAATAAAAAAGGAGGTGCAGGTGGGACAGGAAAAACAGAATCAATAACTGGTCAAAGTTTAGAAATTGGAGGTGGCGGTGGAGGGGCTACTGATGCGACTGGAGGAAGTCCACAAGTAGGATCAGCAGGTGGTTTAGGTACTCATGGCGGTGGTCGAGGTGCTACTGGTTTAGGTAATATAACTACCAATTCTTCAGGCACCCACCAACAGGGAACAACAGACGATCCTACGGCAGGAACAGATAATAAAGGAGGTGGTGGAGGTGGAGCTTCAGCTGCGTGTTTTAGTGATGGTGTTCGAGCAAGCCCTACATTAATAAATAAAAGTGGAGCAGGAGGGTCTGGCTTAATAGGTATTGCTTACTTAAAAAAGTTTAGAAATATTCAATCAATAGGTGCAGGTTTAACACCAGGCAAATCAGCAGACACTACTCTACGAACAGGTTATAAAGTTTATACGTTTACTGCTGGTAGTGGCGATATAGAATTTTAAGGAGAAAAAAAATTGGCACATTATGCAATTTTAGATTCTGATAATGTTGTTATTCATGTAACAACAGGCAAAGACGAAAATAATACTGACTATGAAAGAGATGGTAAATCATCTTGGGAAGAGTGGTATCGAGATTATTTTAATGCTCATGATTGTAAAAGAACAAGCTATAACACTCATGCAAATGCTCATAGATTAGGTGGTACACCTTTTCGTAAAAATTATGCAGGAAAGGGATTTACTTACGACTCTAGCAAAGATGCTTTTATTTCTCCAAAACCATTTACAAGTTGGGTTTTAGATGAAACTACTTGTACATGGAAAGCACCTGTTTCATATCCAACTGATGGTAAAAATTATAATTGGAATGAGGATACAACTTCTTGGGTAGAAGTTACAAACTATGGAAATTAGTCTTAAAACTGTTGATGATCAACCTGTAATTATTATAAACAATTATTTTGACAACAATGAATATAACCAATTAACAAATTTTATTTTTGATTTAAATCCATATGAGTGGCACACAAATCCAAAAAAAACATTTGGTGCAACAAAAGAGGAAGGCACTATTCAATTAAAAAAAAATTATGCAATTAATTTAGATAGTTTGTACACAGCAGAAGGAAGAAAGTACTGTCCAGTTTTTAACATTAATAGGAAACTTTTTATAAAAGAAGTTACAAAAAAATTAATAAAATTAAATCCTTTATTTAATTATTTAGAGTCTTGTACTTCTGATACTACTTTTTTAAATTATTACGAAAATAATAATTTATATGATTTTCATAAAGATATAGCAGTCTTTACTGCTAATTATATCTTTTTTAAAGAATCTAAAAATTTTAAAGGTGGCGAGTTTAATATTGAAAATAAATTAATTAATAAACCAGAAAACAATACTATGATAATTTTTCCATCTTTTTTACACCATAAAGTTGAAACTGTACTAATGCCAGAAAGCAAACGAGGACAATGCTTGGGTAGATTTTCAATGACTCAATTCTGCTCTTTTAAATAAAAAATGAATACCGAAAAAAATTTAGACACTAGAGTTTCGATTCACGAGGCGATTTGCGAAGAAAGATATTTATCTATAATTTCTAGAATAAAGAGGCTAGAAACCATCTTGATTTGTTCATTTGGGGCAATCTTTATAATGTTGTTGAGCCTTGTTACAAAATGAATTTAAAACAATCTAACAAAATAACAAAAGCATTTCTTAATTTGTTGAGAAAAAAATGTTAGACCCAGTATCAGTAACAGCATTAATTGCAACTGCTACAACTTCTTTTAATGCAATTAAATCTGCAATTGCGTTGGGAAAAGATATAACGCAAACTATGCAATCCGTAATGACCTGGGCAGATTCAGTTGATACTCTGCACGAAAAATTACAGGAAGATAAAAACAAAGAGAAAAAATTTACTGTTAAAAATGGTCACTCTGAAACTGCTCAAGTTTTAGATGCAATGACAATTCGGTTAAAGACAGCTGATTGGGAGAAACAACTTAAGCACGAATTTTTGTATGGAGGTTTAAGAAGATTCTCTGACATTTGTAATGATGGTCGTGGCACTACAATGGATGCGTATAAAGAATTTCTAAAGTTAAGACGTGAACTGCGTAGTAAGAAAATTAGAGAAAGACAAGAGGCTAGAGCAAAAAAACAAAAGTTAATTAATGATGTGATTAATGGAACTCTAATAGCCTCATTAATTGCTTTGGCAATTGCAATTGTTTATACAGCTTATTATGTGATTGTAGAGTATAAAGGATAGGAGATTTTAATGTTAAATTTAATTGGAAGTTTACTGCCTGTCGGTGAAAAGTTAATTGATAAATTAATTCCAGACCCCCAGGCAAAACAAAAGGCTCTAAAAGAATTAAAACAAATGGAGCAATCAGGGGAATTAGCAAGACTTTCCGCTGATCATGCAAATACTGCAAGTGCCCGTGAGCGAGAAATGGAAATCGCCAATTCTCAATTCGCCCCAATGGTAAATAAAATCATCGTACCGTGCCTAGCCATACTAATTGTATTTCTAACATTTGGCATGATGTCAGCAATCTTGTTTATGGATATAGAATCTGGTAAGAATTACGAGATAAGTTTATATATCTTAGGGTTGCTCTCAGGAGCATTGATGAGTTGCATCAATTATTATTTTGGAAGTTCAACTGGTTCAAAAGAAAAAAGTAAAGAGTTACAAGAAATTATGGAAAAGAAAGAACCAAAGCTATGAGTGTGGATTGGGAAAATTCTAAATACTTTAAAGCAACTGAATTTATGTGCAGTCATACTGGCACAGAAAATATGGATGCCCACTTTATTGAAAAGTTAAATATGCTACGTCAGATTTATGGCAAACCCATGACAGTTAGTTCTGGGTACAGAGATTCAACACACCCTGTTGAGGCCATGAAAAAAGACCCTACATCTGGGTCACACGTTAGTGGAAAAGCAGCAGATATTTTAATAGAACGAGCGGAGGCATATAAACTTTTGTCTTTGGCATTTGACGTAGGGTTTACTGGTTTAGGTGTCAATCAAAAAGGTGGTGCAAGATTCTTACACCTAGACACCATTGAAAGTTCACCCACAAGACCTCGCCCTACTATCTGGAGTTATTAGGACTAACTTGAATCTTCAAGGAAGTGATCCCAAGAAACACTTAAATTATCTATAACAGATATTATTTCATCTTTATTTTTTGAATTAAATTCTCTAATTTCAAACTCGTAAAAGTCTTGGTATTTTGTTCCTTTAGATTCAAAGTCACCAGATGTATTAATTATTAATTCATCACAATATTTTTTATGATATGTACCAAATAAATTAATATTTTTTTTTAGATATTGTTGTCTTTTATTTGCAGTTGTTTTAGAAGTAAATATTTCAAAATATTTATGATTGCCAGAATAACAAATTAAAATATAAAATTTCATTTTTCATTATTCTTTAAAAGTTCATTATTCATTTGCATGAAAATTTGCAGATATTTGTTTTTATCTTTTGCAGAACTCGTTAAAATCTCATTTCTTTTTTGCTCATAAAGTTTGTAAGCATCCTCATAAGTTTCAAACTCAACGCAGCTATCTTTATTTTTAATTGAATCAAAAACCTTGTAAGTTTTTTTGCTCACCTCAATCTTTTCAATTACTTTTTCTGCAA
>Ga0181403_1000064_pt1 | contig 24365 bp, 11 predicted proteins | sample 26SPOviralmetaG_FD_130132 | JGI IMG/M metagenome (GOLD analysis project Ga0181403, IMG submission 130132) | Marine viral communities from the oligotrophic San Pedro Time Series (SPOT) site, San Pedro Channel, CA, USA - 26 SPOT_SRF_2011-09-28 | ecosystem: Environmental > Aquatic > Marine > Strait...
AGTCCGATATCTGCTCGGCAGTTATCTTTCTGCTGTTGCTACTGCCGTCATCAACAATCGCAATGATATCATCATTTGTGAGTGCTTCTATAGGTAGTAGTTCGGTAAACTTTTTAGCCATTTCCTGTTATCCTTGATATTATGCTATACTATATTTATAATTGAGTTAGTCGGCAATTCTTTTCCACATGTATGTCGTAATAAACGGCATACAGTTTTGATGTGGTTTTCCTACATCTACTTGATGAACACCACTTGAATCTTCATACCCATGCACACCACCACTGTATTGGTATAGATGAGCATCCCTACTACCTTGCGGACCCTGCGCTCGGCTGGTGCCCTGTAGTGAAGTGGGTGAGTTAGCATCATTGTATAGATAGAACTGCTCACCATGCCATGCTTTATTATCATGAACATGATCAGGGATTTGTGAAGTTGTTAATACTGTACTAACTTCCCCACCCAAATTACCTACAGTACCAAAGCCCTTGTGTATTACATAAGAGTTACTTGGAATTGTAAATGATGTTCCACCAGAAGGTACAGGGTTACCATTTAGTGCAACTACAATCTCTGCACCCGCTACAGATTTTACTGTAGCTTGATGACCATCTGCAATAATAATGTTGTGTTGTTGAATGTTTTGACCAGAATGCTTATTAATTTCTAGTGTATCAGTTTCTTTAATTCCATGCGAACTATTTGGAAGAACTATTTTATAGTCGTTAGTCGAATTTTGATAAGTTAGAGAAACCATAGCTTTACCTGTATCCCAACCAAGCAAAGTTTTACCCTGACCATATCTTTCCCAATTAGAAGAAGGCCAGTTCATTATTGCATCTGGTGACCTGTTGTCTGTTGTTATATATATGCTTCCTACAGAGTAAATAGTTTCTAAAACAGTTCTAACTGCATTGGGGTTAACTTGGGTAGCAGTACCATTGAATGTTGCGTTATCAACATCAACAATTATGTCGCCGTTACTGTCACCAACATCTCCATATCCAAGAACTCCATTACTACCAGTAACTCCATTGGTTGTAGTAACGCTTGTAAATGATGCAGACTGTGGTAACGATTGACCAATTCTTGTGTTATTAATATCGCCTCTTAGGGCATTGATCTGTTCTGTACTTAAACTATCTCCATTTATCTCTGGGTCAATATTGATTTGAGTGCCCTTGATTGTCGATGCTGTATTAGTACCGATGGCAACATTGTCAATAACACCATGTCCACCAGTTCCAGTACACTCTAGTTTAGTAAATTTACCTAAACCTGCTGTGGTCTGCCCAAGATCAATACCATTAAGAGCATCTGCTATCATAGAAGAAGATACTTTTGCGCCATTGCTTGAAGTAATAACACCAGTCGATCCATTTATTTTGAAAGACTTGGTAGCAGAACCAATCTCCAATTCTGTATGATCGGCATTTGTTTTTACAAAAAATGTTTCTGTATAAGAGTCACCCTTACTAAACTGTAATGTAGCCGCTGTATCATTCGTACTGGAGTCTTGTAGAGAGTTGACAAATACTTTTGCCGATTCGCCCTTAACTCTAATGTCATTTTTATCTAAAAGTAAAAAGTTGACATTATCTGTTGGCTTTAGCGTGTCTGCTTTAAATATCTTTGCCGCAGACAAGGTTAAGTCACCATTGAGAACAACATTCCCATTGTTAACTTCGTTATCTCCCATTGTGACGCTTATTTGCGCCACACCTCTAAGATCATTTGTTAAATCTTTCCATTGTCCAAATGTGGAAAGATTTGATACTAGTGGTAAATCAGCCTTTGCAGTCATTTCGTTATCTCTTTAACAGTATTTTCTAATCTAGACATTGCAGATTCTAGCTTCTCTATTCTCTGCTTTAATCCCTCTATATATTTATCTTCTTTTCTTTTGGTAATAGTTCTTCTATACGCATCAAAATCAGCATTGACAACTCCTGAACCGCTAGAAGATCGAACAAAAGATTCGCTCATTATGTTACCGCCACTGCTCTATAGCTAGAGATCGTTGGGAACAAACTTGCGCTCGGCACAATACCAGAAAAGGCCGGGTTGTCTAACTCATTCGGAGCCATATGTCTCATGCTAATCTTAATCTGGAAAGCATAGTATGCAGTTTCGCCACTTTCATCAAGATCAAACTCAAATGTTCTATAGTCTTCTACATTACTTGCAGATGAGAATTGGAAGGAATTTTTATTGTTGAGTGCAATCCAATTAGTCTTCTCTTCAAGATTATTTTTCTTAACAAATCTAGCATAAACTTCTATTGCTGTGCCCATTGGTCTGTACGCCTCAAGAAGAACTTTAAGGCCCTCTGCAGGCATGTCGGGGTTAAGTATAACTTCTTTAGAGATGTAATTACAGTCAGGCGATGAAATACTATTGTTAATTTCAAACTCATAAACATTCAGATTACTCATGTCATCATCTAAAGATGGACTTACTGCATCAAATCCACCATTGTCTAGTGTGACCCTAAATCTAAAGTCATCGACAATATCTCCATCTTGCCCTGGCGCATTCTCTATTTGTTTACTTTTGCTCACAATAACTCTGGGGTTACCCGTAACATAAATGTCATCATTTTCTGTAATGGGTTTATCTACTACAAGTTCGCCAGCAACCTTTTGATATAAATCTACTTTAGAAGATGTTTTCGGTGTATTGTCAACCTGTACCTGTGGTTGAAAATATGAGATACCCTGAGTATCTAAAGAAGTAATGGTTGCTTCTGCTCCAGTTTTAGCGCCTATAAGAACCTGAGTAAGTGGTCTTGCCGTGCCTCCGGTGTTGTTAAAGTCTTCTAGAGATTGTGATCGTACCGCCGTAAATTGAGTTCCAACAACAGGCTGTAACCCAGTGTTACCACTGACGCTTCTCCAACTAAGAGTATTTTCTGAAGGGGTTCCATTACCTAATGTTACGATCTGATAAAGTGTGCCTACTTCAAATTCACCAAAGCCATGTACTGGGTTATCATTAAAATAGTTCTCTCTTCTGGCAGAACTTTCTGTTAGATGTAATGTACTTGGGTTTTCTGGATCATAGTACTCCACTTTAGCGGAAGTAACCAAAGTTACGCTAACTGTCTCTGTACCATCAATTTCATAGTATGGCGTGTCTACATTAAAAGCAGTTTCATTGTTGTCTGCATAGGTCGTATTGTCGATTGATTCTATTCGAGAAAGAACTCTATTTGGAGCATCGGTAGCATCATCTTCCTGTATCTCTTGAATAATGATATAATCGCCAACATTAAAAGACCCTTTTCCAGTAGCAGTCAAAGAGGCTAACTGACTATTTGAAACAGTAATAACTTCTGGTGAATCTAAATCACCATCTGCTCCAACTTCACCATTAAAGCTACAATCTTTCAGAACATATACAGACTCGTCATCTTCAAAGTTTATTAGTTCTGGGCCTACAGTACCATCTGTTTTCGTTAGTTTTTTATTGTCTCGAATAGTTAAAAACTCTACATCGTTAGGAACGAGATCAGCAAAACCAGTTGTATTGAAGCTATATCTGTTAATGCTAAACTTCAAATCTTCGTCTTGATAAGACTTCCAAGTACTGTCGTTGGTAGAAGTAAATAATACACCATCACCCCAGTCGTTAGTAACAGAAACAGACCTTGCTGTGTTACCCTTCGAAAGGCTGCGATTACCGACTTTGGATGTGTATATCAAATACTCTGGCGAGTTACCATCTGGAATAATAACAAAGCAATACTCCACATCTGCTTTCAGTTTGATTGGATTATCAAACTCAAACTTAGTGGGTACAGTACCCAAAGTAGAGACACTAACATCTGACGGGTCTAAATACACTTCTGCTTCTGGTAACACCGTAGATGTTGGATACCCATTTTGAGCCTCTCTTATCTGTAGAGTTACGCCTTGATTGGTCGCTTTTCTTCTAAAGTAAACATCAATGTCGCTTACATAACCAAAGTTGGCATTACCAGTATCAGCCGCCCTCATCTTAAATGTTTGTGCAATCGGGTCTCTTCTTCTTCTTTGGAACTCTCTTTTTACAACTGTCGTACTGGTGTCAAAGTCTACAGTTCTTGTTGTATTATTAATTTGAGTCTTACTGATAGAGAAGTTATACCCTCTGTGAGTTTGACAAGCGTAAGAAGTACCACCAGACTCAATAGAACTATATTGAGACACATCAGATATTTCTAACTTGTTTTGTCCAACAAAGAATTTACCTGCCGGCACTCTGAAGAATGCAAGCAAGTTGCCTCTACTGTCTGTACGAACAGTTGTCGTACTGTAAGCATATCTTCCTCTTCGACCTCTTCTTCTCCCAAAGTACCAATCAGCCCAGTTTCTATATGGTAAATATCTAGCCATTCTATGTCTTTTGCTACGCATTCTACCATTTCGATGATATCTTCTGTAATATCTGCTATATAATCTGTACCACGGATATCTAAACTGCCTCACATGAGCATCTACATTTTTACCACCAAAGAAAAAGTGATGTACAGTGTTTGGTCTTAATCCACTAACAGCAATTCTGATTACATGCTGTTTTAGATAGGGCTTCATACTAAAGTCTGTTATGAAGTTGCCCAAAGGCTGAGTTTGTGTTTTGATCTTAGTAGTCAGTTTTGTCGTAGATATATTTTGGACAAAGTTTGTAACTCTAGTTGGTGCGCCTCTAATTCGGCGTACACGATCAATCCAAGAAGCAGTCTGTCTTCGTCTACCTCTAGTAGTACGAGTCAGGGGGATAAACTTCTGAATATTTTTAACCGCATTCAGAACACTAGAAGCAATGTCAGTCTGTAAATGAACTACAGGATTTTTTATAACATCACGATGGAAAACAAACTTAGGATGTATAAATGCCCTACCTTGATAACTATAATAGTTAGACACGCAGTTTCGCACATTTGTTGCATATGGCTGATTTATGATTGTTTTCTTTACACTATTAAATGATAGTGTTGTTAACTCTTCAAAATCTTCAGAAACATTATCTGTGTTACTAAAATCAATCTTCAGATCAAGAGGGAACTCTTTAATAGCAGGCTGTGCAACAAACTTAGACTTATCAATAGACGCATTGAACTCTGGGTCAGTAAAGTCTGCGCCAGTTAAGTCTTTAAATGTGTCTGCAAGAATACCATTTTTAAATCTTTCTGTTCCGTCAGTGTCTGTTATTATTAAACTCTGTATGTCTCTTTCCGCCATTGACAGAGTAACCATATCAGTTAAGTCATCCAGTCTATCTTCAAGTTGTTCAATGTCTAACATTGTGTAGTTTTTATTGGATCGCTCTTCTATTCTAATTCTATTGTCGCCGTTTATTTCGTTTGAGCCACCCGGTATCAGAATATCTGCAAGAGCATATTGTCTGTCTAATTTTGGTGGCACTGGGCTTTCAGCTTCACCACCCTTAATTAATAGCGTATTGCCATATTCATCTAAAACAACAGAATCTATTCTAGATAAGAAGTAGCTAAATGTCGATGACGCAATTTGCGATTCTTCAAACAAGTGTAAATTTCCACCGCTAACTAAGTCGGCTTTGTTATCTATAACGGAACTACTAACTGTTTGTGCATTCGACAGAGATTGACTTGGAGTAACCATATCACGAACATATGGTCGTGCATCTATAGACTCAAAAAGATTATACGATTTTAAGTCTTTACCTGTATACTCTGGTAAAATTTGTTTTAATGTAGTAGAAATGTTTTGATAGCTATTTACTGTTAAATAACCATTTCCATTTGTATTATCTCGTGCTAAATGAGTGTACTTGACTAGGAGACTACTGCCTGAGGTAATAGGACTCTTATTCTTTTGTCTAAGATAAGAGTAATCATACACATTATCTTTTTGATTGTTTACAAGTACGAAGTCTGATGTTACATCACTTTGATTCGAATTATCTGATTGATCGAATGCGCCATCTATCAAGTATACTGCTTCTAGCTTAACAACATTAGCGACACCCAGTTGAACGATGCCACCACTAACAGTTGACTGAACATAACGAGAACTTTTTTCTTCCAAAGTATCTTGATGCACATCTCTAGTCAACGAAAACGGATAAATTATCCTAAATGTGTTGCCATCTTCGGCACTTGTGCCAGAAAGAGTAACATCGATTCCATTAAATCCATTATCATTGTTTTCAGTGGGTACATAGTTAGTTACATTAGTAACTCGGTGTAGTGTTGGAGCATTGCCTCCACCATTGTCTTTAATTGCAATTGTGTAAGCACTTTGGGCAATAGGCTGACCATCAATTGTTGGTGGAATTCGACATACACCTGAACTATTTGCTGTGGCAGTAGTCTGCCTAATTTGAACCAAGTCTGTATCAGAGATAGACGAAAGACCATTCTTACCAGTATCGAAAATAAGAGTAGAGTGATTAGAGCCATAGATTCTACCCTGACCATCTTCTTGAATCACCGCTACTTTAGTTGCAGTTGCTGGGTCAAAGTTAGCTGGGTTTGTCGTATTTAATGCTATGTGTGTGAGGTTCTCATCAGCTTGAACCGGAACCTTGACTATATTAAATACAAAAAGTCTAAGTTCATTGTTCCCGGTGGATACATCTGGCCTAGCACTTATAATATTGCATGTGCCTATTTTGGTCGCACCACTATTACCCAGAAGAACATAACTCTGATGAGAACCAGCGGCGGTCTTATCAAAATTTAAATCAATAAAGTTAGAATCGTTACTACCACTATATGCAACCCTAATGTACTGACCATAACTAAATGATGTTTTTTGGTCTGTGTTAGACTGGGTAGTAATAACTGGGTCGATATCTATAAGAGTATTTGCTACATTTCTGACTTCTCTGCCATAAATATAAGCCTTACCTGGTGAAACATTAACTTCTACTTGACCATCTTCTTTTTGTAGTACAGAGTCTAACCCCTCAACGACATAGTTTCCAGACTCTTCATATGTTCTTCTGGCTAACTCATCACCTAGAGTACTAAACTCAGTAAAGTCTCTAACTCTGGTTGGGTTACCCTCACTAAATCTAATCAAAGTAAAGAATTCGTCTGGGGCGGTATCGCTGTCATATGAAACCAATTTAGGAACTAATTGAAGTCTGTCTGCACCAGGCGCTTGGTGATTATTAAAACCAGAAGCATTATCAAGTAGACTAGAGTCTTGATTAGAATCAACAACATTCTCTTCAATAGTGAAACCTACAGAGATTGGATTGATTATATTTGAATCTGTTGCTGATTGACCTGCCACATTACTATATCGAGTAACAATAATAAATTGCTTTTCGACAAAAATGAAATGACCCTTTTGATAGATTACGCCCTCTTCACAAGAAATACCAAAAGATTTACCCACATGATCAGTGCCTGCTCCACCACCATTCACAGTAACTGTTGTGCCTGCTCCACCAACACTCACTGGATTGTCATTCCAGTCTCTTATCTCTAGTTTTTCACCACTACCAAATTCTTTAATATCGAGATTAGAATCAGAAGTTTGGATTTGACTTTTAAGATAATTAATAAAGAATGTTTTTAGATTTGGCGCCTGTGTTTCAAACCCACCTAAACCTAAAATGATTTCTGCTTCTAGACCAGTATCCCTACCGACTAGTTTATATCTTTTTGTTCTACCATCTTCATCAGTAATTTCGTTAAAAAGAGATGGGTCATCAAACCCCACCTGATCATCTAGCTTAACATAGTTGATATCGTCTCGTGTTGTCAGATTGATACCACTTATAATTGTACCTTCTTTATACACATTTGACCCAAACCGTTCTACCTGCTTTTGTAGAATAGTTTGAAGTTGAGTCAACTCTCTCGCTTGCACAGCCCTAGCAGGTTTAAACAAAACCCTATTAAACTGTTTTGATTCATCGAAGTCATCGTAGTACGGATCTACATTTAAATCTTTGTTGATACCCATGTTTTATACTCTTTCCTTAAAAGTCAAATGTGAATTTTACTGTTTCGTTTCTGCCAGGATCTCTTGGTATAGGGGTGAAATCTATAAAGTGTAAGAGATCGCCCGAATATGATTCATACTGACCATATGTAATACTTTCCGCTATTTTATTATTTATACTGACTGAAGACGATGGGGTTTCTTTAACATAAAATATACCTTTCTGGAATTTATGCTGAAAGTCGCCGTCATAATCAACAACTTTAATTAAAGTATCTGAGCCATCAGATACTAATTCGTGTATTCTTGCTGTTATTATGTCTAAAGAATAGTCGTATGTTGCAGAGTTAATATCTACTTTATCTGTAACAGTTGATACTAATGCTGTTTTTTCTGAACCAAGAATAGTATTGGCTATGTTAGCAGTAAACACAAATCCATGTGCAGACTCGATATTTTCAATTGGCGCACCAATAGAAGTGAAGTCATTTCTACTCATATTACCGGGGTCAACTATAGTATATGATACACCGTCAACAATTTGTTGTATGTCTATAGTTTTAATGTATTGCTCTATGTAATCATTAACACCGCCCGCATTTCCAGTCAATAGTGTGCTAACAGTGTGAGTGCTATCTTCCCCATTTAAAACATTGCCTGCAGGGTTTATGTGATCACCAGATACTCTTATAACTGTTCTATTGTCAAAAGAATCTGCATTAACACCATCGCTAAATGTTGGATTTTTAATCAGCCCGACAATAGAATACTCGTTGCTGTTTGGTGCGTTTACTGCTCCACCCACAAAACTTGTATTAATAGAGAGTTTACTCATAGCCATTTCTGAAATCGGGTCTGAACCATGCCCACCTCTAGGGGAGACAATTGCACGAAGTGTTGTCGGGTTGCTTAAAACAGAAGCAGAAGTTTTTAATAGAGGAGGGTATATTACTTCAGCAGTTGCAAATTTATACTCAGTACCTCTGGTTTCAAAATCAACTTTTTTTGCTGTACCAAATTCATCAAGAACTAAATACGCTTTTGCTGTTTTACCAGAAAGTGTGCTATTAGACACAGCAACTTTAATAAGTAGCTGACAAACTTGTTGCGCCGAAAATATGTCTCTAGTTTTTATTCTAAGGGTGATTTGGTTTGTTGTAGGCGAAGATACTGATGCAATAACATCATAGAGTTTTCCATCAGCCTTAAAATACATATTTTTATATGCATCCAATGCAGAATAGATCGTTCTACCAGGTTTTGCTGTTACAGATACTGTTATGTTTCTAAATGCGCTACGAGATGCACTATCTGGGTCAATTATAATAACATCAGATGCGTTTGCTGTACTTGTGGCTTCTCCAAATAGATATTGATTAAACTGATTGGTAGTAGTATTTGTTAATAAGATATTCGAAATGTTTTCTTCAGCGGCGGCAACAACCTTCTCATCACCATAGCCACCACTACCAGTTGAAATTACAGGTAATGGTAGATTGTCTGAAGTTTTAAAATCTAATACTTCAGAAAACAAAACTTTAAACATAAACTGCCAACGATAACCATCTTGAGTAATAGCCATCTGATAGTTGCTAGGGTCAACGGTACCAGTTATCTCTTGAGACTGTGCGCCATTATTATTATCTAGACACTTAAATATCAAGTAGTTACCGCTACCCTCTTCTCTAACAGATACAAACATATTAAGATTTTCGACATCTTTAGTATCGTCATACTGATCATAAACAGTACCCTTTACCCAAGGTCTTTCTAAAAACATGTATCTTGCGTTATCGGTACTAATTTTTCTACCGAATACAACCCTACGCATAAAGTCCCTCTTAGAGACTTGCGTGTTTTGTATAGCGGGTGTAGACTGAAACTCTTCTTTTGTAGAAGTTGTAGACGCTACTATATAATAGTTTTGATCGTTCAAACTACCATATAATTCGTTCGTTGTTTCTATCTTAAAATTTTCTGTTATAATTTTTGCCATTTATTATTTCCAAATTTTATCTAGTTCTTTGCTGTCTAGTGCTTCTACCAATAATGTACGGGTATTCTGGAGTTCTTGGTGATGATAAACTACTCGGGTTTGTACTCCCGTCACTAAATGTTAAAAAATATGCATATGTTCCGTCTTTAAATTCTGGAGTAACGCAAAATCTACCATTATACAAATCCAATGTTCTATTCGCTTTCTGGTTATTATAAACCCAGTCTTCTTTAAATGTACCCAAAGGATATGTAGTGATGTCTGGTGCAGTAGGAGACACTATACGACTCTCTAATACTTCATATCCAGTTCTCATAATCACTATATCAGAAGTGGGGTCTACTGGGTTAGAGTATGCAAACGGGCCGTATATCGGGAATCCATCTAAAGCCCACCCAACTATTTTCGAATGACCTGGAGTTACGGTCGCATCGTCTGGGTCATTACCAGTTCTGGTAAAGTCACTACCACCAAATGGATTGCTTGCGTAGTACTTACTCGCATCTGAAAACCTTTCATTATTTGCAAATCCGTTTTCTAGGAACCGCCCGCTTCTATATCTATATTCGCCATTTTCGTCATCGACAGAACCACCACAAGCATCAAAACCACTGATTGATGCTTGTAGTTCTGGTAGATTATAGTTGAACCCAGCGAAAGATTCAGTATCACCAGAAACAATATCAGTAGTAATTTGTGACACACACGGCGAATAGATTGCAACACCATTTAACGCTATACCAACCATTTCATTGTTAGCGATTTCTTGCTTGTTTGGGCTCTCTGCTATAATCACGCCATCTCTAAGAGAGCCTCCACCACCACCACGATATGCTATATTGTATACTTTCGGGGCGCCATTTTCGTCAACTTGATCTTTGATCGCATTTTGATTTGAAAAATTTCTAGCTTCTCCATTATTTACAGGCACACCAGATGTACTGCCAATGCCAGCCTTTGCGGGGTATGGGTCTCCATCTGTAGTAATTCTAAGAGTACTCATTATACAATAGTCTCATCTTCTTCTGTCGAAACAGAAATTAATTGTTCTCCAGTAGTTTCTGTAACAAGTAAGCCAACTTCACTACCCTCTGGGCCTGCTTCCAATGAGCCTGTAGGATCACCAACAAAACCAGTACCCTCTGCAATAAATGGCTCTAGAACAACATCAAATGTTACAATATCAACATCCACATTACTTTCAAAGCTGTTCTCACTATTTATCAAAGGCGTATGAAACATTTTTGTACCTGCTACACCAACAACATCTTTAACTAAGGGTGTAAATATTTCTGGATCAATCATTGTAGATATATCATAAGAGTATTCTTGATAATAGTTATTATCATGAACTATAGCAGAAGACTCGTTTAAGAAAGAACTTGTGTCTTTCCATCTACCCTCAGTACTACCTTGACCATTAGCAGAAATCTTTGCTGTAGCAACTACTTGATTATATGTTGGACTGTCTTCTTCTATATTAACAAGATCAACCATCTCTCCATCTTTATATTTATACCCAGTATGCAAGACTTTAATCTCTTCAACCTGACCCGTACTATATTCTGCCGCCCCTAATACTTGTGCGTTTGCACCCATAGGTAAAGACTCTTGATCTTTTCTGATTGTTAAGATTTTTCTATCTTCTGCTCTAATCGTTATTGGTGCATTCTGATCGACACCAAAGAAACTAACGGGTCTGAAATAAAACTCTGTACCCACTCTCTTTAAGAACTTCATTCTAACATCATACTTTTCTTCTAATAATTCGAATGATGTGACACTTTCTTCGTAGTTGAATGTCGAGTCTACTGTGAGTCGTGTAGAGGCTGGCAGGTCTCGTACTTCACTCGCAGTCAGATATGAAGTAACTGGTGTGTTTATATATCCAGAAACACCCGCATTGTTATCTTGGAAAATAGATCGAAGCTGTATAAAGTTGGGTCTACTTAGAATTGGATTAATGTATTTGTTAAACAATTCGTAACCCAATGGATTATTAGATTCTATTCCAGATGGAGTTAGCATATCGTCTGTCCAATTTGCCGTCTTACTGCTACCCCAGAACTCACTTAATGACCACATACCCCAATTCAAAAAGTACAGATACTCTTTTAGTGCTACTTTTGCATCAGCAGGACTACCTAATGGATCAAGATTTGCGTCTGTTGGTATATACTTATCTGCATCGATGGCTTCTTTCATTGCTTTGAATAGTTCTGTAGTTTGCCATTGCTCACTAAGACCCACTGGATCAAAGTTTATTGCAGAATCGCTTCCATCAATAACCCCAGGTATAGCATGTAGATGCATTATTCTTATTAGAGAACCCAAGACTTCTTCGATTTGTCTATCTCCAATTGATTGAGATGGATAACGAATAAAACCATTCGGGTATTCTTCAACTGCATGAGTATTTAAGAAAGTTTCATAACCATTGTAATTAGCGAAACCGGGCGCATCACCAGTCGTTTCAGTAAAGTCACTGAAATAAGAATCGGGTGACGAGTAGATTATTTGCAAAGCAGTCTGCTTATCTGCATGAGGCGTTCCATAGTCACCTCTAATAACACCGATCATTTTTCTCTGTGCTTGCGTATTGATTCCAGATGCAGTTGGGTCTACCATAAGTTCTGCAACTTTAGCAACTTTCAAAGAAAACTCATCGGGTATAACGAAATTTGAGTTAGTTACAATTAAGTTACCAAATTTATCTCGTGAACGACCAACAGCAATCTTTAAACCATTTACATCGACACTTCTATCGAACAATGCGCCAATTGATTCGTCTGGGTCTACTAAAACACCATTTACATAATCAGCCTCAGTGTCAGTAACAGGTCCTTCGTATGGCGATCTTATTGTTTGTGTTACTATCTCGTTAGGCTGTAAAGTAAATGGTGCGTTATCGAATGTAATAATCAAATCTTTTAAATCATACCCCGCTATGACCTCATTGAATATTCTAACGCCGACATCATTCTGATAGTTTATACCGGGGTTGTCTTCTAAGATACTAGAAACAGAACCTATCGTAAATGTTACTTCTGAAAAGGCGTCTTCATAAGTTGTGTCGATATTTTCAACACCTAAATTACCGCTTGTATTGTATATCTGATCATAGAACTCTGTCGCAACTGCACTCGGTTGTTGTGCATAAAGCTGAAATCCACCACCAGTTGCTGAACTGAATGTAACTTGGTCGCTGTAAACATATGGCGATGATGTGGTGCCGTTACCTGATCTGGTTTCGTATAACTCAAGCGTATCTTCATCTATTACCTTTACATAAGCAAAGTCATCAGTGTCTAATCCAACTATCGTACCAGGCACACCATTATTTCCATCGGTAAATTGATGTTTACTTTTTATTTCTGCTTGTTGATGATTTTCAATTATAAGTCTATTGTTAGCAGTATCGACATTAGTAGAATCAAAAGATAGTCTCGACTCCAACACTTCTTTAAAATGATCTCCAATAATATCGGTATTAAGCCTTACAAGTTCTGTGTCAGTGACATCAGTTATACTAAAAGACGAAGTTGCGTTATACGGGCTAATAGATCGACAATCAATTGGTTGGAAATAGTGTCCATCAAGAAAACCTAAGAAAGATGTGTTTGTTAATCCACTAGGTAATGTATTAATTGGATTGTTTGATGCATCTCTTACTGGGTCTACAAACAAGCCACCACCAGTGTGTCTATAACGAGTTGTTGAATCGCCCGGATCTCCGGCATATATGTTTCTATGATCAGCACAGTAGCCTGTGCCAGTTATTGGTGTTCCACTATATTCAAAGTTAAAAATAGTTCCGGTTTGATTAATGAGATTAGTAATATTAATAACTTTACCGGTTCCACTTATAGTGGATACTTCAATTACGCCATACATATTTTCGTGATTCTCACACTGATAATAATATGTGCCTGCAGAGGTCGGGGTAAACGATACTGAATTAGTACCTGCACCAGAAACTCCTGTTGTTGCCGCAACTCCAGTAGTACCGTCTTCAGTGCTTTCTATAACTAATCTAATCTCAACAGGGTGCTGTGCATGTAAGGCATTGTTAATTGTAAATGTATCACCAGTACGCATCTTAATGGTTGGATTGTTTTCAGAAATCACACCAGTTGCATCGTAAGAATCATCGCCAGCAATATAGTGACTACCCGCAGAAGCCTCGGTTATTTCAAGTTTAAACTGATCGTCATTTGCAATATATCTATCACCTACAGCAGGTGTATCGCCAGCACCATTTTGATTTGCTCTCCAACCTAATAATGTCCACTCATCAGCATCACTATCACCTAGGTCTTGTATGAAATAATCACGAAGCGGGTGTTTACCATCGCTAGTTATTACTGGCACATTAAATGCTTTTTGCGTACTGTTCACTGTATCTGTGGCTGTTAATAAATCTGGAAATGCAGATGTCCACTCAGCAAATGTGGTAGTGCCAATATTCCTAATATGATATGTTCTACCCTTTACAAGATTAGGGGCAGGTGTATAGTAAATATTAAATGCGCTGTAATCTGGTTGACCTGCTAGTGGATGTGCCGAACCTTCGGGAAGATCGTCATACGGGTACTCAGCAGACACTAACTCTGGAACTGTAGTGATTGGTCTTCTTAGTATTGTACCAATTGTAACATTCTGAAATACATCAATTTCTTGTAAGAACTTTAGAAATTTAGATATAGATTGTTTAGCCGCCGAGAATGTAGCATCATACTTACTTAAATCACTACCACGAGACAGATTTCCTAAATTCGCATCAGTGAATGTAAAGTCAGTGCCTGCTACACTGCTCGATGCACCAATTTTAGCAAAGTCGTCATCAGTCATTATGTTACCGGGGTGTATAATGGTGTATACTTGACCACTATGTAGTTCATCTACATAACCATTATCCATACCCGAAGAAAAGGTCAAATGATCTATAATAGGTGCTACTGTTGGCAGTCTATCGCCAGCTTCGTTTTCTAGCTGTGCTATCAGGTCCTCACTAACACCACCAAATTGAGAAAGTGTTAACCAATTGTCTTGATCAGTTGGCGCAGAATAAAACTCTACATCATCAATGCCGTTATTGATACTGTTCTGGAAGGTCTGAAAAAAGTCAATTTCAGCTAAGTTTATGTCCTGACTAATACCAAGAAAACTTTCTTCAATTGCCGTTATATCATTCATTGAGTTCTCTTGGGCGCCCACAAAATTAGAGTAAGAGCCTTGCCCATACTTATCTCTTGGCTCTACTGGTTGTTGCAAGAACTTAAAAAACTTTGATTTTTCGACTGGTATATTAAGCATGTTTTCATCGTTACCAACCTTTTCCCAAAAAGAGTTTACGAAACTATCAAAGAGAAGGTTTTTGAAAACTAACTGACCTTGACTATTACTTGCTTGATAGTACTCAGTCATAAGATTAAAAAATTCTGGAAGGTCTGTTTTTGTTTCTATAAACAAAAGCGGGTGTCTATACTCAGTAATAACACCACTGCCCGTAATACTATACTGTTGTGCTAGTGTCTCATCTCTTCCATCATATTCTATAGTAGAACCTGGGAATGTAATGGTCTTACCCTTTTGTATGTCTGTTCTTTCTTCGCCATTTAGAATAATTACTTGATTACTGATCTCAACACTCTGATCATTAAAGCCGGTCGTATTTGGTTTGATATAACCATATCCACCATCAATGATTTCATAATCAATACTACCAACTTGTGTTTCAGACGCTTTTGTAATAATGGCTTTACCACCAACACCTGAACTCTTAGAGACAAGATCAATTCTATCACCATGTCTTTGATTTGGAAGACGAATTGCTTTAGATACTTCGGTGTCAGAAATAGACCCAGAAATAAGTTTACCAACATTGATAATTGTTTCTGTTCCATCATTTGTAGCAGAGATAACTTCAAGCGAGTCATCCCCTACAAATACACCTTTAAGATTTGACATATAAAGAATGGGGGTGAGTGAGCCCGAGAAGTTAACAAATACGATATCGTCAACAAATGCTTCTGCTCCAGATAGATCACCTTTGATTGTGTTACCTCTTTGTATTGGGTAACCTTCTACATCAAAGACTTCTTTCATCTCAAGAAACTCTTCACCGCCCCATATAGTATTCGATGGTTTTAGTATGCTACCACCTGGATAGAATACATTAATCTCTTCATTAAAGAACATCTTGAACAATAACTCAAGCGATTCCTTTGTACCCTTTCGTGTGTATAGATCATCAATATGTTTAATGATAAATGGAACATTAACTGATGTATTAATTGGAAGATCAGCAAGATACTTCTTCTTATAGTATATGAAGAATGCAGGTAATGTAGTATCGATGTCTCGTAGTTTTGGAATGTCACGATCCATCTTCTCATCGAGATACTTATAATACGCCTCGACAAATGCTATAAAGAATTCACTATTTTCTTTATATACTGTCGGAAACTGACTGGCAATGTCAGAGTAAATATTATCTCGAATTGATGACATAGATTATTGTTCCATTGGTCTAACTGTTACTTTTACATCTTCACCACGAATTACAATGATGCGATCCTTAGGTGGGCGAATATCTTTTCTTACAGTGTTTGCATAGAACTTAATTGCTTGTCCATCAAATGCTGTTACAATCAAATCGTTTAGTTTAACTTCACCCGTAGCATAATTTATAGTACCTACAGATGAGTTAAATACAGACTCTTCTGTAACACCAGAAGTCACAAGCATGATATTACCATTACCATCGTCTTTTGCTGACACAGATGTATTATTAATAACAAACTCAGTAGAAGATACAGCAGGCTTATAAGAAGAGAATCCACGAGACTCGTCAAATACATAAGGTCTAACAAGTTGTGCGCCAAATGTAAATGCCGGTGATCTTGGTTCAAATAAGTCTGGAACATATTCAATGATTGGACTAGCAACAATATCAGTCGATACAATAGAAGCATCAAGACCATCTAGATAAGCCGCAACTCGTGATTGTCGGAATGTCTTATTAAAGTCATTAAGATTTCTATTCTGATAATCAAGAACAGCATTTGCTACTTCACTCTGTATCTGTGCCGATGACTTAACGGTGCTATTTGGATCATATGTAACTGTAATGTTTGTGTCCACGAATATAAACTTAGCAACAACAAACACAGGCTCAATCGTAAGTGGAGTCTTGTCAGATAGATACTGCTTAAAGTTAGCAATCTCATAGTCAGCAACACCCTCACCACCAACTACATCAACAGAGATAATTACTTTACCAAACTGTGGTGGGTCAACTTCATCACCACCATATACACTAATCGCTTGAATGTTAGGAAAACGAGAACGAAGTAGAGTCTCATAGTCTCTTCTTGTAATTGCTCTCTCTTGTATTTGAGACGCCTTTGGAGCAAAAGCCTTGATCGATTCGATGTCTTCTGCTTCTCTACCACCTGCGCTATTCTGAGTCACTACGATGTCTATTGAACTTGCGCCGCCAAAAGCGCCCAAAGTCAATGATTCAATTCCGTTAGCGGAAGCGCCAGACGCTACTCTATAGGTCGCTACAATAGAATCAGTTACAGTGGGCTGAACACCAAAACGGTCTCGACCAAACTGTACAGAATACTTCCCATCATTCTCGGGCTGTAAATAGAATCTCTTATCAGTAGACTTTACGCCAAACACATCAGAGGCATAAGTGTAAGTCTCGCCATTCACAGTAATTTTAAGGCTTCGTGTATCAATGTCTGGATTAGATAATACTGTATTTGTAATATTCACTGTTTCAGTAATCAGACGACCTTCAAATATCTCTACATCATTGATAATAAAGATAGAAGGGTCACTATCACTTCGTACAGCAGTATATGCTTTATCCATAAGAAGATTATATGTCTTATTACCACATCGACCAATCAATGCCGTACCATCTGGTATGATAAAGTAGTTGTTTGGATTGTTTGGGTATGTTACTGTAATATTGGCTTTTGCACTTGCTGAACGCCGACTCATTGGAAGATAGTTAAGTTCTTTTGCATGAGACAATATACTATTACGCTGAGTAGCACTATCAAGAAACATTTCAGATATAGCCATATTATAGTAATAGCTATTATAGAAAGTGTTATATGATAGTACATCTAATAGTACATTCATATTAGAGCCTTCGTAGTCGAAGTCTTTAAATCTGTCTTGATTTTTCAGAAACTTCTTGAGTTCTTCTTTGGTTGCATTGAAATCAAGATTTGTTACTGGTGATATATCTGTCATTATCTTGCCCTACTAAGATCGATTGTAAGTGTTGAGTCTCTACCACTATTTATTACACTGAATATAATTTGTACTGAGATTTCATTACGGTCAACATTACCATTGACTATAACATCTTTTACATCACAGCGAGGCTCATATGTACTAAGTGTTGATTTAATATTTTCTTTTAATATAAGAATTGTGTTTTGATCTATATTCTCAAATAGAGACCCTCTTATATTACAACCAATGTCTGGTTGAAATAGGCGTTCACCACGATCAGTCATAATAAGATTCTTAATACTGTCTCTTACTGCTTGCTCATTTACTTTACGAGCAAGATCAGCACGACCAGGTATCTGCTCTAGATTTGCTCCAAAGTCAGAAAAGAACTCTTTATTTTTTGTTCTTGGTGTAATTGCCATTTGTAATTCCTATAATGCTGTTATATATTTATAGTGTATTAAGAGCGTTTCTTTTTAAAGCCATCAATTGTATGCTTATCTAATAGGGCTTGTACACTGGCTTGTGTCTCTCCACTATATCCCGATTGCCAACCTCTACGAGCCGCAAGATCAAGATGTAGATGTCCAGTGTATACACCAATACCAGTAAAGCCTGCTCTACTAGCGGCTACGATAGTATCATCACGATTGCCTTCATTTACCACAATGTCTACAGCATATCCAGAGTGATGTGAGTTCATAGCAATAGCACCAACTCTATCTTTCCCCTTTGTTCTTACTTTATAGCCTTGCTTTACTTCATATGAATTGCCTGTTTGATTTGCAACCCGAAGTAGTTTAGCGTATACTGAATCATCTATTTCTTTCCAACCGGCACCATCACCCTCATTAATGACTGCTGAAGAGAATGTAATATTACCAAGACCAGACTCTGATACAGCATTAATCATTGATATCTCACTATCAGTAGGCTCTGTATTAGCAACATAGTCTGCTTCACGATTTGATGGGGCAGCCTTCTGATACTTACCAATACCTCGTGTCTTTTTGGCTTGTCGTTCATTCTCACTTACTCGTATAGCACCATATTTAACGGCTTGCTGTGTATTATATGCACTCTGAGACTTGACTGCTCGTGTTTCTCGTGATATACTATTAGCCATACGATTTAATCTAAGTGCAGGCTCCATTAGTTTTGCTTGTAAGTCTTGCGCCATCTGACATAAGCGAAATAGTATATTAGCAACATTCTGTGGCGTAAGTCTTTCAAATGACTCTGCTAATTTAACAACTAGCAACTCCATATCTTTAATAATCTTCTGTACACTTGCGTCTTCCATATAGTCATTAATGTTCTTCATGACTCTATTTAATTTCTTCATGATTGCTTTTGCGGCGGCACCCATGCCCTTTAATAGCACAACAGCAGAACCAACAGCCGCCATAGCAACACCTTTTGCGGCGGCAATAGCACCCTCTATCACTTGTCGTAGTAAATCCATGAGTGTGGCTAATATGCCCTTCTGTTTAATACTCTCTGCTAGTTTCTTTACATCCTTTTCTATTACATTCTGAATGTTATTAATAAATTTCTTTCCAGTGTTGACTACAGCAAAGGCTTTTGTTAGATCAGCAAGTACATCATTATATACACCACATAGACTGCCTGTTAAGTTCGCTCCAATGTTCTGAGCAAAGTTAAAGTCAAGGTCTTTTAATACATTACTTAATATGACTTGTTTTGGGTCAAGATCACCAGTAATAATACCCAGTGCTTGATTTCGACTAAAGAATCCATCACTATCTTTACCCTTAGAGAGATTGTTTGTGAAGTTAGTATTAATTACACTTGGCGCAAATCGAGATGCTGTACTTGAAGAAGTAGCACCACTATTTCTAAAACTTGTATCAATAGGAGTAGAGGGAGTTGAACCAACAGTATTCTCTGTTAGTGGATTTGTACTTGATCCATTATTGCCTGTATAGTCGGCATCAAATGTTGTTGGCACACTACCAATACCATCAACAGCACCCCCAGTTCCAGTACCATCAATAGCACTACCAGTACCACCAGTTCCAGTACCACCAGTAGATGTAGTACTAAGTCGGGTATTACCTAATCCATCATTGTCTAATATAGTACTTGCACCTGAGCCAGTATTCAGTGTACTATTCGTAGCACCACTACCAACGGGACCCTGTGTTCCTAGATTACCAGTAGATGATACAGCAGTACCACCACCAGATACACCACTTAGATTACCAGTAAGCCCGCCACTTCCAGTGCCAGTTCCAGTGCCAGTACCGCCCGTACCTGTGCCGCCAGCCCCTGTCCCGGAGCCTACCCCGGATCCTGTTCCAGTCCCGGTTCCATCACTAATGCCCGAAGAACCCACTCCACCAGTGCCAGTTCCAGTACCAGAACCCCCAGCGATACCTCCTGTTCCGACTCCAGTTCTAATTCCAGACTGTGTATCTGATACAAGTTCAACACCATCAGGCGCTATTTTAGTTAAATCTTCTAGTAATTCTGTTAGATTTGTGTTATTATCAATAGCAAATTGAGCAATATCAGTGACAGTAATGCCTTCGTCACTGTTAAATTTGTCTTTTACAGATGGAAATTCGTCTAGGTTCTCGTCTTCTAGTAGCTTATTCAGTGTGTTTGTGACATCAATTGCTGTAACTCTGTCCACATTATTGATAGGGTCATCACTTGGAACAAGGCTTGCAAGGTCTACAATTGCTGAAGTCAGTGCGTCACTCGTAGAGTTTAGCAGTTCTTCGCCTGCTCTACTACCGAGTGGTGTGGTATTATTACATTCAATACTCATCTAATTTCAGTCTCCAATGTCCATAAGACCCGTTATAAACGACTTAGTTCGCTTAATCGTGGGTGGTTTAACTGCCCTACTTTTAGGCAATTCGCCAGGTGATACTACATTTGCTATCTCTGTAACTGATGCTTGGGCATCCATAAACGGCTTCTGAGTTGCTCTCCCGCCGTCTGTAGTACTAAATGTACCACTTGCATAACTTGATCCACGCCCTTCAGCCATTCTTACGATGTCGTCTATACCCACTGTGCCGGCGTCTAAACCAATTGTACTGGCTTTAATACCAACTGATGAGGCTGCACCAATATGTATTTTGTCAAGCGAGTTCAATGAAATGTTACCAGAATCAAGGTGAATTAGCTTAGGCGAGTTAATTTCAATACCAAAATGACCCGCATCTGCATATGGAAGTAGTTGTTCTGACTCTGCGGCAGTGCCTTTTGCTGTTAGTTTAGTGTATGTTTCACTAAAGATATTCATCTTATAGGAGTCTATGTGGAAGTCACCCTTCATTGCTTGTACATAAAAGCCACCTTTTGTCTCGTCATCTCCAGTAGCAAACTTCATGTTACCCTTTGCACCCATGTTAATATCGTCACTATGGGCTAATACAGACACACCAGAAGCAGATATATTCGTCTTCACCCCCGCATGAAGATTCATATTAGAACGGGCAGTGACATTAAAGTTCTCACACTCAATGTCTAAATCGCCATTAATATAGACCTTACCAGAGCCACCTTCTACCATTAATGTATAGTCTTCTTGTATATTTGTATGAGAAGAACCTGTAACATAGGTTGACAAGACCCCATCAGTTGTGTTATACTGATCAGCAAATGACTTAATAAAGATAGTGCCGTTCGGATCAATCTGAAACACGGAGCCCGAACTGTGGGACATCAAAATGTAATCAGAACTCTCGTTCTCTGCTCCATCACCCATGACAATAAAGTTATCTCCACTCTTAGAAGCAAACACTCTATTGTTAATATTATTCTCGGGCATAGCAATCGGTGGCTCATCAAAAGACTCATCTTCTTCACTCAGTGCTTGTTTTATCTCAAGTTCTTGACTGGCTCTTTGTATTACAGTCTGCCCTTTATCCATATCTTCACCGCCTTGATAGCGATGTAGTTCAGGCTTACCATAGTTGTGTATAGACTCTGGCGGTAAATAGCCATCTTCGCCTGCTTCACCACTTCCACCTGGCATATTCATGTGCATACCAGGCAGTCTTCCTATAATCATAGGCTGTTGTGCTTCTCTTCCATCAATAAAGAATCCAAACACCCAATCACCCACACTAGGAATGACTGGCGATACACCATAAGTGCCATCTAGTACAGTAGCCCAAGGCAAATCTTTTGTAGGAACACTGTCCTCTACATCTTCACTAATACGAGGCGGATGTATACCAAACGCTCTTACTCGTACTCGCCCAGCATTTGTCTTGTCGTGATTATCTTCCACAACACCCACAAAGTGCAACATATTATTAAATCCGCCACTCATCACTTATCCTCTAGATACAAATAGATTGTATAACTTATTGATAGTATTAACATAATTCCCATAAAGTCGTTCCAAACCAAATCCATTAGGTCAACCCGCCCTTCGTAATCGTCAATGTCTGCCCATATGAATCACCACTAAAGGAACTATCAACGGCTAATACAATATACTTACCACTTCTCTGCTTATCAATCTCACGATTCGCCGCAACTGTCTGGCTAAACTTATATAGTTCAAGATAAATCACCATGCCAGGGTATAAGTTAATACGCCCATTAACAGTAATAGTAACAGCATTCACATCAAAGTGATAGTCAACAACAGGCTTTGAAGTATAAGTCTCATAGAAGTGCTGATAAGGCTTCTTCATATCTTGCTGACCTTGGCTCTGCCCTATCTGAGGAAAGTCTGTGAGTAGATACTCCTCTGGCGCCGTATTGAAAGCCATGTACTTGTCAAGAAAGGTCTGCGTATGTGTTAGCTTAACCTTCTGTGGAAACTCTTTATCATAGAACTCTGTAGAGTAATCATACTGGCGTTCGATACGAGTCCTTGTCGTTGGGTCGAGTTCGGTCATGATGCGCCGATAAGTGCCAGCCTTGATATCACGAAAGGTATCGACCTTCGTGCCTAATTTAAATCCATTTACAGACTGTTGGGCAATCTTCTGACCGCCGGCTGTGTTGTCCTCTACAGTGTTGTAGATAAAATAAACCCGGTTTTTATCTTCCTCATTTAAGGCGTCAAAATCGCCGTATTTTTCTACTAGATGCTCAGGCGTACAGAAATAATACTTCTCTCTTGTCTCAAAGAATCTATATAAAGATGTTTTACTCTTCTCACTGTATGCCCTTCTACTTAAAAACTCCATTGCGGCATCGGCTCGTAGATTCGGTATCACTAAACTTTGTTCGCCATCTGTTTCTTCTATCTCTATAGGCTTATTATGTTTAGGATTATCAGATTTAATGAATGTTTCATAGATATCTTCGACAATATCCGATATCTTTGTGTTGTTATATGACTTTCTTATCTTTCTTGAGTCGCCTGTTAGCTTTGTAATTGAACAGAATCTTACTGTATACTGCATCATTCTATCGTTTGTTGATGATGCCGGACCGATGTCTTCAATAGAGTATAGGAAAAATCGGTGCGTGGCGCTTTCGCCGTAGAAATCTGTGTAAGTTAATTCGATTTCTTCTTCGCCAATTAGCGGCGTGGCTTCTAATATATTGTCAGATTCATTAATAACTGCGTAACCAGTGATAAATGGGGAGTTCATTGACTCGGAAATGTTCCAGTCTTGTATTGTCTTTGCAAGTTCAACTGTATCGGGAAAGGAATTATTCTCGCTATCACGATTAATATTCTCTTCTATGAGAGGCTTTACCTTAAATGATTTAAGTGTATAGAAGCCTGCTTGAGTTGCTTGATTAGTCATTGTTTAATATTTCGCCAATTTGTTCTTGTATTTGAGATAGATAACCTTTGTTAATTAAAAATATTTCTCTTCGACTTTCATTGAGTCTAAATTCATAATCATAGGCTCGTACTGCAAGAAATTCTGCGGCAGGATTGCTTGTGACTTCACCCGCAACCCTTGATGTGTTAGCTTTGTCTATCTGACTAGGATCATTTACAATAGTAAAACTTGATCCAACCACATAGTTTAAATCATTTGTACCACCAATTAAATTAAAATTATCTCTTGATACAAGACCAAGAGTGTCAATGGTATAAGTGTCGCCAATCACAGCAGTATTTAATGGAATAATATGACTATTACCAAGATTAATAAATGATGCACGATTTAATTTAATCTCGGGATCTAATTTACTCTGATAATGTATAATATTATTACCAATTG
>Ga0181403_1000065_pt1 | contig 24057 bp, 26 predicted proteins | sample 26SPOviralmetaG_FD_130132 | JGI IMG/M metagenome (GOLD analysis project Ga0181403, IMG submission 130132) | Marine viral communities from the oligotrophic San Pedro Time Series (SPOT) site, San Pedro Channel, CA, USA - 26 SPOT_SRF_2011-09-28 | ecosystem: Environmental > Aquatic > Marine > Strait...
AGTGCGGAAGAATGTTGTATCAAAGGAGCAATGGGCATATGCAAGGGTGTACGCCGCCCTCAATCCTAAATCGAAAGCGTATAAGATTGACAAGGTTCATTTAATCAAAAAAAAAAAAAAAAGTAAATTTATAATGTATATCAATTGTTGTTGTATTCGTATTTGTTTTTGGTTTTGGGTTAAAAAATATAAAAAAAAATATAAATAATATTATACAATGAGTAAATCCTTAAAAATATTAAAGGTCGTTGACCCACCCAATCAGAAGATAAAACCACTACACCCAAATTTACCAGCACCCAGTTCTTGTGTATTAATGGTTATGCCTACAAAAACTGGTAAATGTCTTTATGAGTATTCATTAGTAGAAACAGAAGAAGGAAAAAAATATATAAAAAATGTAAAAGTAGGAGATAAAGTATTAAGTGATAAAGGTTTCGTAGAAGTAGATAAAGTTTTTAAACAAGGTAAAAAGAAATGTTTTAGAATAATATCAGATAACGGACATGAGATAATATTAACAGAAGACCATAAATTACACACATTAAACGGAATGAAACCTATGAGAGATTGCAATAATGAAATGATAATAACTAAAACAGGAATGACTAAAATAAAAAGTAAAGAATATTACGGAGAGGTAGATTGTTATGATATATCAGTTAAAAATGAAAATCATAGATTTTATTGTAATTTTTTTTCAGTTTCTAACAGTACCATTATAAGCAATATGCTTTTAAACAAGGATTTCTATGGACAAGATTATTTTGATTATGTAAAGATAATTAGTAATACAATTAATAATGACCAAACTTCAAGGTTCTTAAAACAAGCATTCGATTGTGAAGATCATTACAATGATACTATGATACATGACCTTGTAAAATCACAAGCACAATATGATAGAGACGATATGCCTTCTGTGTGTTTAGTTCTTGACGATTGTCTTGGAGACAAGACAACCGCCTTAAATAATATATCCAGTCGCTATCGCCACGCAAACATTCAGTTGCTAATTATAAGTACGCAATTGTTTCGTAAAACAAGTCCCACTATTAGAGCAAATGCAAACTGGGTATTGATAGGTAAATTGACAAATGAAACTGAACTTGAAAAAATATCAGAAGAATATTCAGGTATGTTTGGTGGTGATAAGAATTTCAGAGAAATGTATAAAAAAGCAGTTAAAAATAAATATGATTTCATGACTTTAAAGTTAACAGAGAACCCTGCCGAGATATGGATTAATTTTAATGAGAAAATATATCCTCTTGAAAATATGACAGAAGAAAAAAAAGAATAATATATTCATTATTTATTTATAATAAATAAAAAAAATAATTTAAATATTATAAAATGGAATTTGTATCCGCGGATAGGTCAAGAGACGCAGAGTTTATTTCAGGTCTTCAAAACTACAATCAAAGAGTATTCAACAATAATAAAGATATTGCTGCAAAAATAGACGATACAAAAGATCAATTAGACCAAGATATTGAAAATGCGAGGCAAACCGCCGACTTGGATAATATAAAAACCTCCGGTGCCCTTGCTGGTATTGGTGCTGGTGGCGGAGAAAAAGTTGCTCGTGGGATAAAAGATTTTAAGGAGTTTCGAACAGCAAAAGCAGCAAAAAAAGCAGCAGACATTGCTCTCGCAGCAAGGGGTGGTGGAACAGAAGTTGCTGTAAGTGCAGAAGAAATTCTTGCCGGTCCAGGTGGACGGTTTACTGAATTAACACCGTTACTTGGAGACCCAAGAGCAGAAAGAGCAGCAGCAGCAGAACAAGAAGGTATTGGACAAGTATATCGAAGAGGAGCAAGACCTTCTTCTCCAACAAGAGTGAGAACCGCAGAACCATTCACAGAACAAGAACAATCCGATTTCAGAAGGGGAGTTGAAGAAAGGGGAGCAGCAAGAGAGGCAGCAGCAGGTGAAGAAGGAGCAGAAGCAGCAAGTGCAGCAAAAGGGACAGTAAAAACAGCATTAAGTGGAGCAGAAGTTCTCGCAGAAGAAGGTGCTGCAAAAACTGCTGGTAAAGTTCTCGCAAAAGGTGCTGGTGTTATAGCACGAGGTGCTGGTGTTGCTGGTGCTTTGGTATCAGGGGGTTCGGCAATCGAGAGTTTAGTTTCAGGAGATAAATTTGAATGGGATAAACAAGGTGCTGAAATTGGTGGAGCATTACTCGATATATTAGGTACTGGTGCGGAGTTTATACCAGGTGGTCAATTATTTGGTGTTGGATTACAACTTGCCGGAACAGCATTATCAGGGGTCGGTACCGTTACGGAAGCATTGGAGGCAGAACCACAAAAAGAAGAAGCAATCGGAAAGGCAAAAGATTTACAAGCACAGACACAAGCAGATCTCGAAGCACAAAGAGAAAAAGCATTAACTGGAATAACCTCCGCCGCACAAGGTGGGGCAGCAGTTGCGAGACAAGTTCAATAATTTATTTTTTTCATAATTTATTTTTAAAAATTTTATATATTAAAGATTATAAAATGAGTAAATCTTTTTGGAAAGCAGAAAGCACAATCCCTATTGTTCAAACTTCGAAGGCAATCACTGCCCTCAATGGTCTATCTTTTGACGGCGGACAAGAACTCCGTATTCGTGTACCACCCACTACAAAGTTCTTTCAACCCAAAGAATGTTATCTTCAAGCAGATATTAAATTAAAGGGTGGGACGGCAACTGGTGAAGCAACCAAACTTCAACTTGACCCTGAATTAGGTGGGCAAATTTTAATCAAGGATATTCGTATATATACTTCGGCAGAAAAGGGTTCTGTATTACTTGAAGAAATACAGGGGTACAACTCCATGGTTTCAGTTATGAGAGATTTCGATACAAATGACAGTGAAAAGAAAAAGAGAGCACTTACAGAAGGAGCAACTATTTGGTTGCCGGATACTCGTGGTACACAGGGAACAACTCGCTCTGACGCTGCTAATATTCTTGATAATCCCTTTTTTAAAGAAGATCCTTTAACCACTACTAATAAAAGAACTGCATTTAATAATGACAGTTTTAATACTGCGAAATTGTGTCTACCATTAGAAACCGGAATATTTAGGTCTGACCGTGTATACCCCAATCTCCTCACTGGTCTCGAAATTGTTATCACTCTTGAAGACGCTGGAAAATGTATTACTCAACTTGATAGCGTTATGAGGGGTCGTCGTCTTGCCCTCAATCCAGTATTCTTATCTCGTAATGGTTCAACTGGTGGTGCCGCCGCTGATATTGCCGACGGTGATACAATTGATAAAATTCACCTTGACACTGATAATTCACAGACCAAACCACAGAATTGTCCTTTCTGTATTGGAGAGCGTGTTGCTATTGTATCGGCAGATAATGCTTCATTACTGACGACTGATAAAGACCTTGTTATTAAACAAATAAATACCAATGCCTCCGGTACTGAAATTACATTTGACCCAGCGGACGCGAAGTCAACTTCTGGCGGTGATACCTTTTCGGCAAATTCAGGAGCATATGTTGTATCTATGGCGGCAACTACAAGAGCAGGAGTATCTAATGCTGATTACAAACCAACATACACTTTAAGCAATGTCGAACTTGTTTGTCAAGAAGTTGACATGGGTGCTGGTTTTGAAAGTGATATGTTAAGAGCAATGAAAGAAAAGGGTGTAATTGTTCAAGATATTTTATCATGTCAGAATTACAGATATTCTTCACAGTCCGGTGAAGTTGCCCTTAATATTCGTCTGCCTCTTAATAATGCAAGGGGTAAGGCAATTGTTTCTCAACCTACAGACGCGACAGTATATTCTGACAGTCAGCGAGTATCCGGAACTGGAACATATGATATCGGCGGAGACGCTGCTGATAAGACCATGAATGAAGCAGTTGCTGGTATTCGTGGTATCTCTGATTTTATCAGTGATTATCAGTTCTTATATGACGGTCGCCTTCAATCTTCTCGCCCAGTCCGTTGTTCAAAGACCTCTTCAAAAACTTCGATTGACGCTCAACCATTAATTGAGACGACCAAGGCACTTGTCCAATCAGAAATTTCTGCGAAGTCCCTTGCTGCCTACAATAGCAATTGGTTGGTATCTCGTGCCCTTGCTCTCAATAAGGGTGTATATGATACTCGCAATAAAGATTTCAATATTCAAGTTAATTATTCAGGAACTACTCCAACAAAGAATAAGTTATGGAACAATTTTGTCTTTCATTTAAGAAGGGTCAATATTCGTGGAGATAGTGTTTCTGTTGAATATTAAAGTATTTGTAATTTATTTTATTATTTTTTATTTTTTAAATTTTATAATATAATTAATATTATAAAAAATGAGTAATCGATACCTTTCAATTAAACCAAGTAATTCGAATGCCTCTCAATCATACCGAGACGGACGACCGGTTATAAGTTTCACAATTGCTGAAAGTGAAAGTGTCCTTGTCCCTTCTTCTGTCCGTTTCTGTGGTAAATTTCACGCATACAAGAACTCCGCAAGAGGGAGAGTTGAAGCAGGAGACAATGTTGCAATGGATAGTCGTATTGGGATTTGGTCAGTTCTTGACCAGGTAGTCCTGTCTTCTGCGACCTCCAAGCAGACCATTGAGCATATTAGACACGCAAATCGCTTCTATTCTTCATACCTTGGATTAACCAGTTCTGAACAGTCATTAATTGGTCATTTTGGTGAGACCGGTTTAACACTCCCAAGTACTAATGGACAGAAGGTTTCGGTTGTTGAAGAAGAGGGTACGAACACCAATGAGTTCTGTATACATATCCCAACCGGATTGCTTATGGGTACTTCGGCAATCCCTCTATCCAGCACCAGTGGTATTGGTGGTCTAACAATTGATCTCCACCTCGCACCTGATAGTATGGTATTATTTGATACTGCTGGTGACGCTTCTTCGAATGGTCTCACTGATTGTTTCTATGAACTAACCGATTGTCAGTTAGTATGTGAAACGCATTCACCAAATGCCGACGATATGAAGAGAATGCAGGATATGGGTGGATTTGAATATAATTCTATTTCAGGATATTATTCTACTATTAACTCCACCAACGCAAATATTAATTTCTCTCTTGGATTATCAAGAGTTGAAAGTGTATTTATGAATTTTATCAATAGTTCTTATCTGAACAATCTTGACCAAAACTCTTTACAAACAATCAATCCACTGACTTCTACTGGGGCAATTGCGAATGTAGACCAAGTTGTATTTACAAAAGGTGGTTCTCGGTATCCTTTGGACTATAATCTTGATACTCAATATAAAGACGATACTTCTAACTTAAAGGTTGACCCACAGATAATTAGAAATTTTATGAACGCCGTCATACCATTCACAAGTATTTCTCACACCTCGATTTCACCGGTGAATACTAACAAGAGGTATACGACTAATGATAACAGTGTCCTTGAAGGTGGTTCTCTGTATGGTGTAGGGGTTGCTTATGATATTATTGGTTCACCGGCAGGTGGGGACTTCTCACAGGACGCATGGGGAGTTCAAATGGATTTGGGTCTAACTGACGATAATCCGATTTCTGCATTTATCTTTGTTCACGCCAAGAATACTGTTCTATTTAAGGACGGACAGATACAGGTTGTCTCGTAAATTTAAAATCTATACTTTAATTTTTAAAACTTTTTTTAATAATTTTTATATATTAAGTTATATAAAAATGAGTATGTCTATCCCCCCAATGCTTCAACCTGGTATGATTAGTTCGAACCCTGAACAGCGTATTGATACTGATATTCTTGAACCGGTAATTTTCACCGAAAGTTTTATCAGATATGAATTACAGAATAAAGGTCTATTAAATCCTCAATCTCGTATTACATTTTCTTTAAATGGACACGGAGATCACGATAGTTTTTATCCATTAGGAGTTGGTGTTGGTTCTGTTATTGATAGAGCAACATTAAAGATTGGTGGTAAAACCATTTGTGAAATTCAGGATTTTAACTTTTATCAAGCATACAAATCTATGTTTATTGACCAGTCAGTAATTAAAGAAAGAGAGCAGTTTAATTCAGGACGGTGTATGAGCAATTCTGTTGTATACAATAAGGATAATGTTGTATCTGAAAAAGTATCGATTGATAACGGTAAGGAGTTTGTAATGAACGCAACCGATACCAATAGTGAATTAAGAACTCATACCTTTCAGCGACTACCAAAACAACCGGTTTTCTCTATAACTCTCGACGACCTATTTCCGGCAATTCGTGGTATCCAGTTGCCCCTCTTTATGTTGCGGAGCGACCAGGCAGTACAACTTGAATTGACCCTTTCAAATAGTGTTGGTGAACGAGCGTCCATGTCGTCCGGTGGTGATAATGGTGGACATTCCTTCACCCTTGACCAAACTGAATGCCGTATGATTGCTGATTACACATTCCTTGACGGTGAAGAAATGAATGAATTTGCTCGTGCTAATAGTGATTTTTCATTTATGTTCCTTGAACCTCGTCTAACCAAGACGACCCTTGCTGACCAAGCAGCGGCACAGAACCAAGTAAGAAATGTTGGAGGTGCTGGACGGTTAGTATCCAAAATGTTTGTAGGTGTATCCTCTGATAAAATGAGTGTTCATTTTGGAGCGTCCGCAACCGGAGATCAAAAGACCTTATTAAATAAATATCGTGGAGTTGCCTGTGAATTAACTGGTTCTCGTGCAGGAGGTGATTTGAACTACGGCAAACTTGTATCGAATGTTAAAAAGAACGACGAGTTCTTATATCCACTTGACAGAGAAAACTCTGCCCTTCATTTCCACGGAGTTGCTGATACAGAAGGTGCTCCTCCTCATATCACTCGTGCTGAATATGCGAGAGGTGGGGATAGTTTAGTTGCTCGTAAATTTGAGGGATACCCAATGAATGGTGCTAATGAATTGACCGGTCAGTTCTTCTACAATGCTTATCGTATGAATGACGGCGACCGAGTTGATAGTCGTGGTCTCGAACTACACCATAAATATCAGAACCTTGCCGCTGCCGAAGCACCCTACACTTCTCGCTGCTGGATTGAGGTTCAGAAGGTAATGAGAATGAAGGACGGAGTTGTTGATTGTTATTACGCCTAAATAAAGAGTGTCCCCAATGTCCTCAATGTCCTCAAAAAAATATTAAATATTTACGATTTTCACAAATACAAAAAGGAGGCAGAGGTATTCCACGATATTCTAAAATCACAATTATTTTATTTATTTTTGAGGACTTTGAGGACTTTGAGGTCAATTAATATATTTTTTAATATTTCATATATATATAATGAGTATATATGTGAAATCAGATAATAAAGGTAAAAAGAGAAGTGATACTCCCACACCATATTGTATCTGTGAATTTCTCCATAAGATATTATCGAATAATTATAATCCAAAGATTATTCTTGATCCATGTTGCGGTGATAAGAGATTAACAAAAGATTTTGATTGTAAAGTAATTAATTATGAACTTAAAGAAGGTACTGATTTTTTGAAAGAAGAAAATAAAATTGAATGTGATATGGTAATAATGAACCCACCATTTAATATTGGATATGGACGCAAACTTGCTGTTGAAGTATTCATGGATAAGGTATTGCAATTATGTGATAATAATATACCAATTATAATGATATGTCCAATGGGATTTCGATTAAATCAAAGAATTAAATCAAAAAGGTGGAGAAATATGAGAGATAATTATCCTAAAATTTGCTCAATAATATCTCTACCATTAGATATATTTGAAGATACACTATTTCATTGTGAAATATTATGTTTTAATTGTGATAAATTAGACCCTCATTATTTTTTAGATAATATTCAAGTTTAAAAATAAAATCTTTTATTATATATATAATATAAATGACAAGTAAAGAAAATCTAATTGAAACCATTAAGAAATCAAGACCGAATGTTAAAGAGACAACTGTTAAAATGTATGTATCGAACCTCATGAAATTAATGAAATTATTTGATAAGGACGATTTAAAATTCTTAAAAGATATTGAGAAAATAAAAGATAAATTAAGTGAATTACATTATACAACTCAAAGAAATTATTATAATTCAATTATTGTATATTTAATGTCTATATCAGATAAACCTGACGAAGATAAAACAATTAAAGAATATAATTCGATAAGAGACGATTTAAATAAGAAGTATGAAGAAGAACAGGCAACTGGTACAATCAGTGATAAACAAAAAGCAAATTTCGTTGACATATCAGAGGTAAATAAAATGATTGAAAAAATGGGCGAAGAAATTAAAGAAAAAAAGATAAAGAAAAAAGAAGATTTAACGGCAAAAGATAAAGCATTATTGCAAGTATATATTATTTATAATATTTATACAAGAATACCATTGAGAAATGATATCAGCGAAATGGAGGTAATAAATAAAAGATTATATAATAAGTTATCTGAAAGTGAAAAGAAAGAAAAGAATTATTTAGTGATTAATAAGAACTCAATGTTTTTTGTTTTGAACAAATTTAAGACAAGTTCAAAATATGAGGAGTTAAAGATTGATATACCAAAGGATCTTGAAAAATTATTAAGAATATATATCAGAATAAATGGTATGGGTGTACTATTTAAATCGAGCACAGGTAAACCTCTATCAAGAAATGCTTTAAGTCAATTATTGATAAAGACAAGTAAAAAATATATGGGTAAATCCATTTCAACAACTATGTTGAGAAAGATATATTTATCGAGTAAATACTCAAAGGTAAAAGAAGAAATGGAGAAGGACGCAGAGGTAATGGGTCATTCAGTAGGTATGCAACAGGCAGTATATGTGAAGAAACCCCAAGAAGAAAAAGAAGAAGATTAATCGTAATAAGAATTCATTTCATTTTCAGGTTCGTCAATGAGACATTCAATAATACCAATACCTTCATTATCCATAAATTCACGAAGGTCTTTAATGGTCTTAACTTGTTCTCGATATTTATTGAGAATATCCACACCGAATGAATGAATGATACGGTCTTCACATTCAAACAAGTCGGCACAGCAATATATGTCAACTGCTTTATTAAAACTCTTTACAAAATTATTATAATTCTTTTTATATTTATCATTTTTCATTTCTTCTCTCCTGACATTCATAATTAATTGCATGATATCATTTGGGAGATAATTAACTGTATTCATTTCTATACTTGATTATATATATTAATATTCTTTTAAATGGGTTTAGGTTTATTTTATCCGTTTATTTACTAAAATAAAAATCTTGCTTTATGTTATAAATGGTTTGGAATTTAGTTGAGGATTTAGAATGGGGACATTTTAATGAAAAGAAAGTTTTAAAGTGGTTGAATGAAAATGAATATTCTGACGATATATTTAAGTTATATAAGAATGAAAAGAAACAAGTTGATTTTAAGAATACTAAAATAATTGGTGAATTAAAATCAAGGACAAATAATTATTCAAGATATCCAACAACATTTTTCGGATATAATAAGATAAAATATTTATTAGGTAAAGAAGGAGAAAATAGAGATTTTAAATTTTACTTTTTATTTACAGACGGATTGTATTGTTGGGATTATAAAGAAGGAGAATATGAAATCAGAGATTTTGACCATAGGGAGAGGGGAGTAAAGGACTATGCATATGTACCAATCGAACATTTAAAATGTATTACAACCGATATTCATTCTTAATCGAAGTTAACTACAAATTTGCCTTGTTTAGATATTAGTCCATAATAATGTTTTACCTTTTTATTCTTTTTATTGTCAAGTTGTTTTTTCATTCTATTTGAAATAACAGGTTGAATTTTATCTTTTAATTTAGGATCATTATTCAATAATTTAATTGCCCTTCTCACAGAAGGTATGTCTCCATGAATAGAAATATCACTAATTGGTATATGTATTTCTTCAACGGTATTAAATATTGAACAATCAATATTGTATCCATTATTACAATATACAATAACTTCTTTACAAAATCTCATAATCTTGTTTTTTTGTTTTACAGTTAGTATTTTATCAGGATTTGTTTTTTTTAAATATTCTTTTAATTGTTCTAAATTTTCAATCAGATATACTTCATTGTCAGGAGGTATTTCTGTTATATTATGTAGTTCACTCCATAGTGCAATTGATATTCTTAATTTATCCATTGTATGAGCATTGGGTATATCGATACCAAATTTTGAAATAATATTTAATAGGTCTCCTTTTGAAAATGTTTTATTAATCATTATATAATAATAAAATATTTTAATTATTATAAATAACCTAATGCCTCCCAAGAAGAAAGTACCGGAAGGAGAACTGACTGCTCCTGAATTGCGTAAACTAATCCGTGCCCATAACAAACTCACCAAGATCACTATACCCAAAGGTACAGACCGTGAGGGAATTATTAAGATTATTGAAAAGAATGGATATAAAGTAAATCACCCAAAGAAACGACTTGACGCACAAGTCAAGAGAGGTAAACAAATTTCAATGAAGAAGGCGGACGAGGTATTACCCAAACCAAAGACCAAAGAACAGAAGGCAGTTGAAAAGAAAGCAAGAGATATGAAAAAGAAAGATAAAGAGGATAAGATAAAAGCAGAAGGTGTTAGACAAGGTGCTGCATTACAGCGAGTTGTTGCTAAACGAAAAGCAGGTAAGTTAAAGGATTTAAAAATAGATACTAAACAAACATTTGATACTGTCAAGAAATTAGAAACCTTCTTTAATAAACAACTTGAAGTATTTAGAAAGAAAAAACTTTTACCTTTTGTTAATAAAATAAAAGCAATGACGGATATTAAACAAATCCAAACTGAAAGAAAAGAAATAAGAAAATTTGGACAAAAAAATATATTAGAGATCTTGGAAACCAATGAGGAGTTATTCGAAGATAAAGAAGAAAAATATGAAGAGTTAGAAGAAAGATATGATAATATAATTGAAGCAAGTATGAAAAAAGTAGCAGAGAGAATTTCTGAATTAAAGAAGTAATTATTTCTTTTTATTAAAACACATGTATCCATTCTGTTCGTCATTATCAATAATCCTTAATCTTAATAATGCTGTAAGACAATTCAAGAAATATATATGGTCTTGTCTGTATATAGGTTTATTTTCTTTCTTTCTTAAAAATATCATATTGCAATAATGAATATACATTTTAATTTGTGATTTAATTGGTATACCTTTACTTTTATAAATTAAATCTTCTCCCTGATATAAATATTTATTTAATGTTTTAAATTTGGATAATGGATATGAACTAATTAATAATCCTTTATAATAAAAACATACAGAACCATTCGAACCATTGTAAATCATTTCTATATTTAATAATATATAATAAAAATATCTTTAAATCTTAATTAATGATAATAATAATCCTTAAATATGGTAATAAATCAAGGATTATTGGTATAAATGACTTAAAAGAATAATAAAATCGCGATTTTATGTCTTTAAATAGGTATAAATAGGCATTATATTAGATTTAAAGGGTATTTTGACCTTATTTATTGTTATTTAGTATCATAATATAAGATTAAGCAATAGTACAATGACCTTCACATACCTTTTTTACTTGAATTTCTTCTTCGACTATATCGTCCATTGAACATTCACTTTCACTTTCACTTTCTTCTTCTGAATAATCAGGATCTATTGATTTCTCATATTCTTCTTCAACATGTTTAATAACATTCAATAAATCAACTTCACCTCTCTTTGCTAGAAAAGATTTAAGTTCTTCAATATCAACACCTTGCATTTATAATATATAATATATTTTAAATTTGAGAAATTAACTTATTTTTTTTGTTGTGCCCCCATAACTTGTTGAGCAATGTTTGTTGGGTTCGATACTTGTTTACTTATTTTATATATTACAGCACTATCATTATTTACTCTTGAAAAAGATTGATTGGGGTCATGTATACTTGTTGTGATACTTGTTATCTTTTTCTTTTTGGTTATTGTAAATACATAATCGCTTTCACTACTGAATATGAAATCAGTACTTGAATATTGTTTATCACAAACTGCGACCACAGGTAATTTTGCTTCATTGTCTTCTCCCCCTAAATAATGAGGTTTATCAATGATATCACTTCTTATACAATAATATGGTTTCAACATTTTTCTTGGTAAATTTGGAGCATATAATTTAATTGAAGTTGCTCCTTGTGTTATAGCAGGACTAAATTGTTGTCTTGATAAAGAAGCATTTGCATATGTTGGGTCTGACCCCACCAATGAAGGGGTTGGTATCTGTGTTGTAAAATATACTGCTCCAAATTGATTGACAATAAAACTTCTACTATCAGAAGGTAATATATCAGCATTCGTTGTTGGTATGCTTAATAATTCTTTATTTGTATTATCAATTCTTTGTAATCTATTATTATCGCTTGTTGTGGTTGCTTGTATAGAATTATATGTCCAACCAAGAATACCCCATAATCCGGTTGAAAATTGTTCTTTTGTATATCCGAAGTCGCTTATATATATACCACAAGGACTATCGATAATTGCCCAAGGTGTGATATTTCTATTCATTAAAGATATTATTCTGTCTGTATTTAGTGGAGTTGCGGTTGGGTCAGGATAACCTGAACCATTTGGTGCTGGATATGGATAATCAACTTTAAAACTTCTATCATATGGTCTCAAATCCGGAGAGTATACATATTGATTTACTCTCTTATTTATTTTATAAACAACTTGTGCCGCTTTTTCAGTATTATCACCAGGCATTGCATAATCGGCAATAGTACCACTATCTCCTGCTCCATAATCGGTTTGACCGGTAAACTCTGCTGTGTGTAAATTTTGAAAGAAAAACCTTGCTTCACTTGGGTCATATGATAATGAAGGGATATTTGCTCCTACATAATTCTGTCTTAATTCTTTACCAGTTGCTGTTGCTGTTTGGTCTGTCTTTGACGCTTGTATAATTCTATTCTTATCTCCTATCCCCCAAAAATTACAATTACCAAAATCTTCTTCTAATCGACCATTGAAAGCAATCATATATGCTGAACCATAACAACCAAACGACCAATCATATCCAATCCTTCTGTTTGTTGTAATATCAACAGTATTTAATGTAAATATTTTTTCATTAATACCTCCAATTAAATCAGGGTGTAATTCAATATATTCAAGACCTATAAGGGGATCAGGGTCTGTCCATTTAGTCGCGTAACCATATGCGAGGTCATTTACATTTGAACCGTCTGTATCCTTATCAGCATTTTCTTTTTGATAATAAAAGAATACAGGTAAAGATTGTCTCGTCGAAGGTGGTGGTGTTATACCATAATCTCCGTCGCTACCAAGTAGTGACGAACCGTAATTATTATTTGACATATGAAGATATCTCATGTTATCAACTGAATTTCTTACACTATTATGAATAGGTTGCATTTTTTGAGCATTAAAATTACTAAATAATTCAGGATATAATCCTTGTGCTTTAAATAATTCGGCAAATTTCTTTCGGTCTTTCCATAATATCTTTGTCTTTAATTTACTTGTTGTTCTATTAGCAAGAAGTACCGTCTCCCCTATATGATAACCAACACCTGGTGGTGTTGTCTCTTGTCCTGCTTCTCTGATTTCAGGTCTCTTACAATACATATTGTAAAATGAACTTTGATAATCAAAAACCAGTTGGTTTGAACCTACCGCCGCACCCTCATTATGTTTCGAATACTCTGTCCATGCGTCCTTACTCATTGTTCTGCTTGAAGCACATAAGAATGGTTTATATGTTGGACTTTCTGCTGTTGCTGATAAATAATGGTCTACCTCTTGAAATCTACTTTCAAATATTTTTGGAGTATCTTGTTTTTTTAATATTGAAGTTATTTCTTTACCAATATTTTCAGGTGAATTAAATCCTTCTGAAACTTTAATATCAATTTTATTTCTAAAAGTTCGATATTTTAAATGTGAAGGTTCTGTTGCAGCAACTCCTCTCACCGGTAAATTTGGTATAAATGTGTTCCCATTATCTTTTGTTATTTCTGCCCTTAAATAAAATGTATGTTCTACTGCTCTCATTAATGTATATCGAGAACCGTCTTGTTTTAATCTATGAAATCCACTTGTTTCAATTGTCGTGGTTGAAGTATCAATATACATATAATCTTCTGAACAAAATTGTCCGTCTATGACTTCAAAATTAGTTCTACCTAAATCATTCACGTCCGGTTTTGTCCAATTATCTGCCCAATATTTAACAAATCTCTCGTCTACAAGTTCAGGGTTCGGTTCGTCCCACGCCCAACGCCTCGGCATAAATATAGAAGTTCCGTCGCCTCCTGCTGTCTTATAAAATTCACAAGTTATTGTTGTCTCATTATCTTTTGGTATAAAAGTATTTGTATCGTCCTCGCTTGTATATTCTTGAAAATCTGTAATTAATCTTATCCCTGGTTGGTCTAATTGAACTTTAAAATTTGGACTTTCTTTTGTATATGTTATTGTCTTTTCAGTATCCATTGGTCTCCCATTCAATTCGATAGTATCTGCTCCTGCTCCTATTTCAGAAATATATGCCCCTTGAACTGAAACTCTATCTCCAACATTTAAATCAAAACCTTCACCCAATTCATTTGTAAATAAAGCAGGATTGCTATCATTACCGGATTTTGCTTGAACAGAATGCTGACGATTACAATCAACGATTTGTAAATCAACATATGAATTCATAGGTGTTTGTTCCATTATATTTATATTAATATATTAATATATTTTATATTTATTTTATACTTAATATTTGTTTTAAAATGCCGACTTCTTTACCCTCATATGGTGATTGGTCTGTATCAAAATTAAATTGTTCTTTATCCACAGTATTGCCGTCGTGAGCAACACAAATCATACATAATAAAATTTCAGTTAATCCAACATTTTTATTTTGTTCTTGGATCATATTTACACCTTCTCCTTTTGAGTTCTTTACATATCCTCCCATTGACTTCCAATATTTTTTGGTATAACACATGGTCGCCTCGTGTATCTGAACTTTATGTTCACATTGAATTGAAGTTGTCTTAAACTCTTTTTCAGGATAACAGAATATCATTGCATTCGAACCAACCAATCCATATTTACCGTCCTTTAAAGTATTATAAGAATATTCAATGTACGCCGGATTATATATATCGTCGTCGTCCATATTTATCAAGAATTTACTTGTTGATATTTTAACAAGATTATTTCTTTTTTCTCCAATAGTTCTCTTTTTTTTTGTTCGGTGATAAATCAATTTCATAGGATATAAATCAAGTTGCAATCCCTGAATATTATCTGTAAATGGTTCGGTGCCGTCGTCGTCTATTATTACCTCGATCTTATTATGTGGATATGTCTGTTGTTTTAAATTATGAATAAATAAAGGTAAAAACTTTCTTCTGTTAAAAGTAGGAGTTAAAACAGAAATTTGTGGGTAATTCATTATAATATATTAAATATAAAAAATATAATTATTATACTTACTTCTTCTCTCTTATATGGAGGATACAAACAGTTTTACCTGTGATATCTGTCGCAAGTGTATTGTTTTCATTTACAAGTGATATATCAAACATGTTAGATACAAGTTCGTTTGGATTATTTAAGTCCACATATACCCTTTCAGGACTTTCAAAAAAGAGTGCTCCCACAGATTGGTCGGTACCTGTTGAGAACCTTGGAGCAGCATAGATAATCTTTGAACTGGTGGATTGTCCGGCATTATATGATTTAACATTATAATTATTTAATCGAACAAATATATTTGTTGTTGATTTTAGTTCAGGAGTGTCTTGACTTACAAAACTTACAACAGGTGGAGAAGCAGTTGATATTGCTGACTTCTCAACAACTGTTTGACCAGTATATCCAAGAAATACAGCAGCATTCGCTCTGTCTGAATAAAAATCAACCGTATCGTCAACAATAAGTGAATACTCATAATCTTCAAAAGCACCGGAGGCATTAATACCCTTGTAAATGTGTTCCACTGCTCCTGCCGTAGCGTCAAACCTATTAAACTCTCTTGTATCAATTTGTAATCCGAGTGTCTCTTGTAAATTTACTGAATTAAGATATGACCACCAATCATTGTCAGGTCTATCATATTCGAAATTAGATATTGTTCTACCTCCCCATTTATCGATAGTTATTAATGGTTGACTACCTGCTGTTTTACCCTGAATAAATATAAATGGATATAAGTTTCGGCAGGTATCACATAATGGTTTAAATCTTTTACCCTTGGTTGCGTCCGCTCCTGTAATATCAACCATTGTCTCATATTTACTGGTTGCCTCTGAATATAATTCAACCTTTACATTTTCATTTGTAATCGTATATTTTAATTTTGAATATTGTTTTTTCGTTGAATTTGTGCTCCAATCATAATAATCGTCAAAATCTCCATTATCTCGATAATCTATATTTTGCATAGATAATGGTTCGTCTGCTTCATATCCTGGGTCGTCTTTATTTTCAACTAAATGATAAGCATACATGCGTCGGTTCGAACTTGTACCAAAATCTTGAAATGCTCCAACCATAAAATCACATTCTATTTCAGGATAATAGTTTCTCCCACCAGTACCTTCGGTGCTGTTACCGTTTGGATTATATAATACATTTACACTATTATTTTCTGTTTGACACCTTGTAAGACCAACACCCCAACTTACATTCGCACCGTCCTGTTTTAATCCAGTTAAATCAACTATAAATTCACCACCATTCAAGGCAATGGGTGTATTCTCACCAATTGCTTGATTAAATGATCTTGCTTGTCCAGTTTTACCGGTTGCCGTTAATGTATTACTTGCAGAATTAAATGATAATCCTCCATTCGTCCCACTCGTCCCAAATTTATTTGACCAGGTTGTCGGTCTTGAATTAAGTCCTGAACCATTTGTTCGTTGACTGAATTGTAAGTCCCAACCAAGAAAATCATTTTGACTTGCGTCCCTTTTTGCCGCAGCAGTTGGTATTCCAAAAGTTTCAGGATTTGGTAAACCTCTACTTAATGCCGGTTGTATAAAATCTCTTGCCGTACTGTCAACTGTTGCCTCCGTATTACCTTCTATATTTAAATCAACATAATGTGCTGCCGAGGTTCTTTTATCTTTATTATCTGCGGTTGCTGCTATTCCAAAATATTGATACCATATTGTTGACGGTCTTAAAGATACCGAACCTTCTTTATTAATTTTTAAAGATTGAACTGCAACCTGTGAATTTGGAGGTATTCTTAAAGGTTGTTCTAAATGATTGTGAAATGAAAAAGGTGCTTGAAATTGACTTTCTCTAACTCCTGATCCAGGGATTTCGTTTGAACAGATTACCAATGACATTTATTTATAATTAATAAAATATATTTTTTTTATTTAATATAAATATAAATAAACAATGAGTGATAAATCGAGCAATACACATTTATCTGACGAGGCAGCGAGAATTGGGCAAGAATGGGCAAAGGATATTCACAAGGATCTTGTTAAGAAAGGTAAAAGAAGTGAAGACGACGACGGAGAAGAAACTCCTGATATCGTTCAGGAGATTAAAGAGGTTATTCAAGAAGTTAGTGAAAAAACTACCGAAGAATAAATTTATATATATTAAGTATATAAATGCCGAAAAAAAGTAAAAGTAAAACAATGCCTTCTTTAATCGAAGAAGATATTATAAAACATAAAGAAAATCGAAAAAAAATAAAAGTTAAAATATTTGAACAACCAACACCACCCAAGAAGAAATCAAAATATTAATCCTCCATATCACACATAACTTGGTCAACCTTGTCCTCGTCAACTTGTATATTAATCCAACATGCCTCTCTCTTACCTGTACTCTCAATTGTTCTTTTACCTTTGATTGCTCCCTTTGGAGTAAGATAATTTTTGTATTTTTGAGCAGATAAATTAATTTGTGCTTTTCTTAATAATACATTTATTTGAGTAATACTGACATAATCTTTACTATCATTATCCCAACTCTTATCACCTACAAATCTGAACAGTGATAAAAATTTGTCCTCTTCTTTTTCTTCTTCTTTAAAATCATTCATTTCTTCTTTCATACATTCAGGTACTTGTATCCTCTGACCATAATGAGAAAATAATATTTGAATAAATGCGTCCATTACCTTTGGGTTTTTACACCAAGTTTTGATATCGTCGTCCTTTTCATAAAAATTGCATACATTCTCCATGACCTTTTCTCCGTTATCGTCCATTACATATTCGAACTCGTCATTTTCTTTTTGAATAATCTTTGGTCTTAATAATGGTTTGCCTAATCTGTCGTCGTCTTTATTAAGAAACTTTGAAGGATATCTGAAACAGTAACTCGTCTCTTTTGTATCTGCTGGTTCGATAGGAGGTAAATCATTACAGAACATACAAACCCTTGCCTGTATCTTAAAATTAATTTCGTCTTTATGATTGACCCTTGCTTCAATCTTATCTCCTCCTGAACTTAACTTTTTAAGGACATTACCATTGATTTTAAATTTGCCCTGACTGTCCCTTGTGATTTCATTTGTAAGTAATAATCTCTTGAACTCAAAGGGGACTAACCAAGACAATGCTTTTGCACTATCTGTACCATTATTTTTATATAAAAAGTTTTCAGAATTAGTCGACCTACAATATTCTCCAAAGCAAGTTTCAAGTAATCCAACAAGTACACCTTTACCACAATCTCGTTCACCAATACCAACTCCCCAGTTCTTATCCTCTATATGTCCAGCAACTCCTCTCGCTACATAGTTCAACCAACAATCCATAAGTTCTTTATCATTATTAAAAATTGGATTGAGAATTCTATTATATACAAGTTCAATATATTCACTATCTCCTTCATTAAAGTCGCGATTGATTTTGATAGTTGTATGAGTTTCTAAATCATAAGGTTCAAGTGAACCCTTTTTGAAATCATAATATCCATTTTTAAAACATAATTTTTGGAGATTACTTGTCCATAGTTTATCGATAAAATCTTCGTCTTCTGTTGGTTCAACAAATTGGAGCATTTGATTACATGACTTCGCCATAGTTGAATATGGTTTAAGATCTCCACCTTCTCCCACCATAAAAATGTTCATATTACCAATTGCCTTAATTAATCCTCTTTTGATTACTTTATCATTTGAAGTCCATACATTATTAACTCTCATAAATATTCTTTCTTGTGAAATAACATAATCATTTTTAAGAGTATCTGTAATATAATCACCACCCTCTTTATCTGAACTTATTGTAATAATATTATCTAATTCTTCAATCTCCATAAATTCTTTAATTTTAAGATTAATATCAAAACCTGTTTTCTCTTTGAGTTCAGTTTTGATTTCAGATATAAGTTCATTAAAGTCCTCTTCTTCACCGTCCTTTGGATATCCCTTTTGTAAATGAAGTCCGTCGTGAATTAGTGCCCCAACAACACGACCCTTTTGTTTGAGAAAATTAAACATTACAAGAAGACATTTGCATTCAAGGGTTTGAAGAAAATATGACATTGCGGTACCGTCTAAATTATAATAATCTTCACCCTTATTTTTGATTGCTTCTAATCGATACTTTAATAATTCATTTGTACTTAATAGTTTTTTATTATTTATTTTGAGTTCTCTTTCTAAATCAATGATAATACTATCTTTTAAATTTTCATAATCAAAATTATGTTCATTACAAAATACTTTAATCGAACCACCATAAAATATTCGCATAACAAGTATTTTACATTGATCCCTTGTCAATCCTTTCTTAATTAATCTTTTGAAGAACTTATCCCTTTTCTGATTATATAAAGTTAATGTGTCCGTTTCATATCCTTGTTCTTTGAATACTTGCTCGGCAAGTACTGGGTGGGCATTTACCATGTCAAGGTCTACATAATGCTTTTTACATAATGCTGCCTTTGCCTCCCTCCACATGAGACATTGAGTAATTGCTGCTTGGTCAGGTTTCAATGCTTTAATACGAGCACTTAACCTACCAATATCATTGATTGTATATTCAACTTCGACTGAACCGTTCTTACCATATTTGAGATATTTCTTTAATGAACCCTTATACTCGTCGTCGAGTATATTACAATGTAAAAGTTTTTGTGCACTCGAAATATCATATTTCTCTCGAAGTGTAAATTTGTCGTTCATATTATTTAGTTTAGATATTTTTTCATAAATCTTATTTTCACTCATTTCGCTCTTATATTATAATATATATTATTTTTTTAAATACTTTACGCATAGAAAATAATTCATTAAAATATTTAAATTATAATTTATTTTATGACTTAAAGAGACCATAAAATATAAATTGAAAAAATAAAAGTTAATAAAATTTAAAAGTTTAAAATTATCGATAATTAAATAATCATATTTTTTGATTGTAATAGTTCAATTTTATGCGGATATTTTTCTTTAAAAATGTCCAATCTATCTGTTTTTTTATAATAATAATATTGAGACCTCGCATTTAGATATTCTTTATTATTCTCATATTTCTCTCGTTTCTTCTCCTTATTATGTTCATAATGATTTTTTGCCCTTTGTCTGTTTTTCATTTTAAAATCTTCTGTATCTTTTATCAATTGATATCGTTCTTTTTCTTTTCCTCTTTTCTTTTCATATGCATTTAAAATTCTCTGAATTCTTTCAGTGTCAGTGATTGTCATGTCTATACTATAATATACATTTTATTTTTTAAATATTTAACACATAGATTATTAAATCCATATAATATCTTTCGATAAATTCATTTTATAACAATAATAAAAACAATCAAAATTGCATTTATTATTTAATTCATTTCCATTCTTTAAGAATTGTATTCTTTTCGGTGGGATTATTAATTGTATATCATTTTTAAATATTCTGAAATATTGAGTGTTTATCTTACTTGAAGGGAGAATTAAAATAAAAGGTTTATCTAATTCTTTTAATCGAGACAGAATTTCCTTACATTTAGAAAATGGAGGATTACTTACAATAATATCTCCCTCATTACTCTTAAAAAAATCATTTTCATTATGAATAACATTTAATCCGAGATCTTTTAAATATTCTCCTGATTTTCCGTCTCCCATAAATGCTTCCCATATTATTTTATCTTTTGGTATATATTCTTTTATATTATCCCAAGCATATTTCGGTGTCATATAATCGTCATAAACTATAAATTCTTTATTTGTAAAATTAGACATTTAATAATATATATATATTATTTTTAATTTTCTTTATACTTAATATAAATGCCGTTAGATAAACAGGGTAAACCGATATTATACAAACCATGGGTCAATAAAACAAATTCTAAAAAGAAATATTTTGTATATGTTAAAGCAGATAATAAAAAGGGATTTAAGAAAATTGGATTTGGATACAAGGGTATGGGACAATTCAAAGATAAGGGTGGGTACTATAAATCACTTGACCACGGAGACAAAAAGCGGAGAGACAGTTTTCTTAAAAGAGCAAAGGGTATCAAGAATAAAAAAGGTGAGTTGACTTATAAAGATAAGAATACTGCAAACTACTGGGCAGTCAATTATTTATGGTAAACTTTCAGGTTCAGGTTCAGGTTCTCTTGATTTAGTTGGTACTAATTTTTCGTCTTCTTTATTTTTTTTTAACTTCTGTGCTTGTTGTTTCAAACCTTTCATTTCGTCTTCATTTGGGGGTCTTCTTTCACACTGAAACAAATAGCACAAATTCACTTTACAATGACACTTGGACTGCCACACTACAAGAAGCAAACTTGCTACTGCTCCCAATATAAGGACAACGGCACCTGCTGCTTGGTCGACAGAATAATCTTGTAATTGACCACGACCCTCTGACATAGTTTATATTTTAAGAAAGATAATTTTATAAATTTTATATTTCATAAATTATAAATGGATATCGAGACAGACAAACCTCCACCGAAACCTGCTGAACAATGTATTCAGTTGTTAAAACAATTAGACAAGGACATGTTTGATATTAAACAAGATCTTCTATTTATCAAAGCAAAGATTGCAGAACGCCAAGAGAAAGAAGAGATTGAAAAGTTATCCGGAGGTTGGTGGTTATTCTAATTTAGATTTAATTATCTTTTATTTTTCTAAAATTATGTAAAATTGTTTAAAAATTACATAAATATTTTTATTATCTTTTTACAAAGTATAAATGGATTTATTGCCGAAAGTTGAAACAGAGTTTATTGAAGAAGCACCTGAACCACTAAAAGAGGAAATCGAAACAGACGAGGAGGATAATGTAAGTATACAAATTCAAGAGGAGATTGTGCCGGAGGTTGAAAGGAAACCTGTTATACCGGAGGAAGATATATTTGTTGAAAAGAAACCTAAAAAGAAAGAGTTAACTGTTGAACCCATAAAGAAAGAAAAAAAGAAGCGTGTTATGTCAGAGGCACAATTAGAACGATTAAGAATTGGTCGTGAAAAGGGTCTTGCAAAAAGAAGGGCAGCAGCAGCAGAAAAGAGAGAATTAAAGGAATTACAAAAGAAAAAGAAACAGAAGGATATACAGAAATTAAGAGAAGAAGTATCTGACGAACCTAAACCTAAACCTACACCAGCACCAGCACCAGCACCAGCACCTCAACCCAAATTCAATTCGATTGAAGATCTCCCTGCCGAATTATTGATTAAATTACAACAGGCAGCAATAGAAGGATATGATACAAAAAGAAAGGCACGAAAGGCAAAGAAGAAAGAAGAAGAAAGTAAACAATCTGAACTCAATCATTTCAGGAACATGGTACAGAATGCAGTCGAACCCAAGCAACCTGCTCGTTATGGAGAGCAAGGATTTTTCAGTCATTTATTCTAAATTTGGAGGTGTCCCCTAAAATGTCCCAATGTCCCCAATGTCCCCAAAATCAAATGAAATATTTGTGAATTGATTTTATAGAAAATGGGTATCCCAACTTTTTTAATTTTTAGATATTGTTTCATATTTTTTTGAGGACTTTGAGGACACTTGATATATTATGTATATATAACTTTATTCTTTTCTTATACTTTATGACGCATTATGGTCATAAAGGTTAGGTGTCCCCAAAAATGAAAGGTCTAATATTTTTGAGGACAGTGTCCCCTTTTTTGAGGACACCTCCAAATTTTTGAGGACACTTTCGAAAAATATTATATTTCTTATTTTATAAAATGGATTGGAATAATCATGTTTACATAAATTTAGAATACAGAAAGGACAGAAATATACATTCTATAAATGAGATCAAAAAGTTAGGAGTTGAACCTAATCGTTTCAATGCAATTAGAATGAAGGTTGGTATTGTTGGTGCTGTAATGTCTCATATGAAATGTGTTCAAGAGGCAAAAGAAAAGGGATTACCATATATATGTATTTTTGAGGACGATTTAGTAATTAAAAATCCGGATAAATTAAAAAGAAAAGTAGATAAATTATTCAATAAAGATTGGGACATTTTAATGTTGGGAGGTAATAATTTTAAACCATTTACAGAATTTGCGGATTATATAAAGGTTAATAAATGTTTTTGTTTAACAGGATATATTGTTAAAGAACATTATTATGATACTTTATTAAATAATTTTAAAGAAGGTTGTGAATTATTATTAAAAACAAATAATCGAGATTATTCATTAGACATGTATAATCACTATTTACAAAGAAGAGATAATTGGTATTTAATTACACCAATACAAATATATCAAAGACCGGATTATTCAGATATAGAAAATAAAAATGTTGATTATAAAAATTTAATGTCTGTATATGATAAATGACATATAAAGACGATTTTAATAAAAAGTATAAATTTAAAAAAGGTCAATCTCATTCACTTAAAGAAATATCAAAAATCACAGGATACCAAATGAAAGGTATTCAAACCATATATGATAAAGGTATTGGAGCATATAAAACAAATCCAGGTTCAGTGCGGAAGAATGTTGTATCAAAGGAGCAATGGGCATATGCAAGGGTGTACGCCGCCCTCAATCCTAAATCGAAAGCGTATAAGATTGACAAGGTTCATTTAATCAAAAAAAAAAAAAAAAG
>Ga0181403_1000068_pt1 | contig 23960 bp, 23 predicted proteins | sample 26SPOviralmetaG_FD_130132 | JGI IMG/M metagenome (GOLD analysis project Ga0181403, IMG submission 130132) | Marine viral communities from the oligotrophic San Pedro Time Series (SPOT) site, San Pedro Channel, CA, USA - 26 SPOT_SRF_2011-09-28 | ecosystem: Environmental > Aquatic > Marine > Strait...
TATTAACGGAGATGTTCGTGAGGCGTCTTCTCTCACCGTTCCAGCGGATCGTACTTTTCGCGGAGCGTGGTCCTTTAACGGCGATGCTGTTGAGGTAGATATGACTGCGGCCAAGGTTATTCACAAGGACAACTTGCGGGCGGAACGTGCGCCTCGCTTGGCTGACTTGGATGTGGCCTACATGAAGGCTTTGGAGGCGGGATCTGACGCAGATGCTATTGCAGCACAGAAGGCAACGCTGCGTGACATTACTGCGGATTCTCGCATTGATGCTGCAAGCACACCTGATGCGCTGAAGGCATTGGATCTGGCTACCCTGTTGGGAGAATAACATGAGCAGCAAGGCACGAGGATTAGCAGACCTAGGTAACGCCTTCGATGATGGTGCCTTGTCTAACCGCAACCTGATTATCAATGGTGGCATGGTCATTGACCAGCGCAATGGAGGTGCGAGTGTAACAGGATCTGCGTCAGCCGCTAAGTTTGCTGCCGACAGGTTTTCTTTTTTTGCAAATACTACTGGAACAATTACCATTCAACAGGTGTCAGATGCGCCAGACGGATTTGCAAATTCCAATAAGGTAACATGCACTTCTGCTGCAACGTCTGACTCATCTGCAAGCAGAGTGCAGCTATATCATGCAATAGAAGGTCATAACACAGCTAATCTTGCATTTGGTTCATCAAGCGCAAAAGCCATCACATTATCTTTTTGGGTCAAAGCATCCAATACTGGGACATATGGTGGGTCGTTTGTTAACGGTGCAGCAAACAGGTCGTACCCTTACCAATATACGATCAGTGCTTCAAATACTTGGGAGTATAAAATAATAACAATTTCTGGTGACACAACTGGAACTTGGGCAACTGATAACACAACGGGTATGTATGTATTCTGGAGCCTTGGTATTGGATCAACGTTTGAAGGCACAGCTAATCAATGGAATGGGGCTTTTGATATTGGCCCACCGTCATCGTTTAGCCTCAAAGACAACCTTAACGCTACCTTGCAAATCACAGGCGTCCAGCTAGAAGTAGGCGACACAGCCACCCCCTTCGAGCATGAAAGTTACGGGGATACATTGGCGAAGTGCCAGAGGTATTATGAGCAATTAGACAATTCCATAGCCACAATTTTTGGGGTTGGGTACAATGAAAGCACTTCTCAAGCACGGGGTTTAATAAACTTTAAGGTGACAAAAAGGGCCGCACCTACAGTTTCGGTAAACTTGGCCTCTAATTTTGGAAACATATCAACAGGCGCTACTGCTGCCGCTTCTTCTTTGACTTTTGACAGTACAAGTGTTTATAACACTCGTTATCTTTGTACCTCAAGTAACAGTAGTTTAGTGGATGGTGGAGCGTCAAACCTTCAAAGATTTCAAAATACGCCAACTATAAAAATAGATGCGGAGCTATAATTATGGATAATATGAACATCACATCCGCACAGTATGTCGCTGACTTAATCTCAGGCAGCAACACCTCTATCCAAGCAACCATAGACGGCACTGAGATGTCTGTTCCCCTCGATTTAGCCAATCGCCATTACGCTGAAATCATGCGGCAGGTTGAGGCTGGCACACTAACGATTGCCCCTGCTGACACTTAGGCAAAAATGCGGTATGGGTAAGACTGTATAACAAGGAAAGCAACGTGGATGCCTTTGACCAAACTGCAATTCCGACCGGGAATAAATCGTGAAACCACCTCATACTCCAATGAGGGGGGCTGGTTTGACATGGACAAGGTCCGGTTTCGGTTTGGTTTTCCGGAGAAAATAGGCGGCTGGGAAAAGAGTTCTGGAACTTACTTCTTAGGGTCTTGCCGCGCATTGCACCCGTGGGTCGCGCTTCAAGGTGAGAAATACTTGGGCGTTGGAACGCATCTCAAATATTACATAAACGAAGGCGGCGGGTATAACGACATTACGCCCATTCGCGTAACGACCGCAGCGGGAGACGTTACGTTTTCGGCTAGTGCCACGACCCTTGCTTCTAATGTATCTATTGGTGATACATCAATCACGCTTACCAGCGGTTCTGGTTTTCCCGACACAGGCGTTATTAAAATCAACAGCGAGGTTATTCGTTACGCGTCTCTTTCTGGCGCTACGTTATCGGGTTTGGAGCGCGGTTTTGACAGCACCACCGAGGCGTCTCATACAGCGGGGAATAACGTGACCTGTTCCACATTGCGGGTTACAGATACGGATCACGGTGCGGACGAGAATGATTTTGTTTCGTTTTCTGGATGCTCTACTCTTGGAGATCAAATTACTGCGGATGTTTTAAACCAAGAGTATCAAATCAGTCACAAGGTTTCTGATGATGAATACTTAATAGAGGCGCGAGCCGTGGCCTCTATGCAGAACATCACCACAACAACGGGTTACACGCCGACTTATGTCTTCGCCACGGCTTCGGATAGCGCCAGCGGTGGAGCCAGTGTTGTAGGGGCCTATCAAGTAAACACTGGTTTAGATACCACGATTGTCGGAACAGGTTGGGGCGCGGGATCTTGGGCTCGTGGAGCGTGGGGCAGTGGCTCTAGTTTGTTGGCTTCTGGTCAAACGCTTCGTATTTGGAGCCATGATAACTTTGGCGAAGACTTGCTGTTTAACGTTCGTGATGGCGGCATTTACTACTGGGACAAAAGCACAAGTTCTTCTTCTCCGTTTAATCGGGGGGTAGAGCTTTCGTCGTTGGCAGGAGCTAATACAACGCCCACGATTGCCAAACAGGTCATGGTTTCTGACCGGGATCGGCACATTATAGCGTTTGGTTGTGACAGCCAGACTAATCCGGGGGTGCAGGATCCATTGCTTATTCGGTTCTCGGACCAAGAATCTCTAACCGACTGGGCTGCGACGGCTACGAATACAGCGGGTGACTTGCGCCTTGGTTCTGGGTCCGAGATTGTAACTGCGGTAGAAACGCGCCAGCAAATTCTGGTGTTTACTGACATTTCTATTCACGCGATGCAGTTTTTGGGACCACCGTTTACGTTTGGAATTAATTTAATTTCTGAAAACATTTCGATTGCGGGTCCGTTGGCTGCGGTTGCAGTTGAGGACAGTGTGTTTTGGATGGGTTCTGAAGAGTTTTATGTGTATGGCGGTACGGTACAGCAGTTGCCTTGCTCTGTTCGTGAGTACGTCTTCAACGACATAAACATAGGGCAGCTTGAAAAGGTAACTGCGGGAACGAACATTTCGTTTTCTGAGGTGTGGTGGAATTACCCTTCCGCCTCTAGTTCAGAGAATGATCGTTATGTTGTTTACAACTACCAGCAACAGATTTGGTACTACGGAACATTGGAACGCACGTTCTGGTTGGATCGTGGGGTTGAGACATTCCCTGTTGCTGCGGGCACGGATCACGCATTGTATTACCATGAGCTTGGTTTGGATGACGGAAGTCAGTCCCCTGCCACAGGCATTTCGGCGTTTATTGAGTCGAGTCAGATGGACATCGGAGACGGAGAACAGTTTACATTCTTACGTCGTTTGATTCCGGACATGACGTTCAGGGACAGCACCAACGACACGCCGCAAGCTACGATGACGCTCAAAGCTAGGAATTATCCGGGCGGAGAATATTTGCAAACAAACAGTAAGACGGTGGAAAAGACTGCGTCTGTCCCAGTTGAGCAGTTTACCAATCAGGTGAATGTTCGCCTACGGGGTCGTTCGTTTGCATTTAAGATTGAGAGTTCTGACACGGGTGTGTCATGGCGGTTAGGTTCTCCAAGGGTGGAGATCCAACCTGACGGGATGCGGTAATGTCTCGTAATCTTGTTCTTCCATTTTTTCCGATTGCTCCCGCGCAATACGATCCGCAGTACCTTGCCGAGGTGGTGCGTTCGTTTGCGATTTACTTGGAGCAGATGCAAAACCCCGGCGAGGGTCGGAATACTTTTTCTGTGTTTACAAATCTTCAAACAGACGACAGTGGTTTGGAGCCGGGGGCTATCTTTAACCACGATGGTTATGTTAGAGTGCCCGTAGCTCATTCGCCTTATGTTCGTGGGTCACAGGCCACGGGCAGCGTCGGAACAGTAACGGTGACAACATGACTGTAATTACAATGCCAGACGGCTCCCGCTGGAAACCCTCTTCAAGTTCTGATACAGTGCATTGTGTCAACTGTAGCAATGCTGTTGATACGCCAGAAGAGATCGCAAGCTACCCCGACGGGAACTGCCCCGATTGCGGCGAGGCTTGGACAGGCGCAGAGAATCGAAGCACAACAATTACGGTAACTGCGCCAGAGGCGATTAGAGGCGAAGCATGAATCTTGGAGCGGTACTTGGTGGACTTGGCGGACTTCTTATTCCGGGCGGCGGTGCATTAACCGCGGCCCTTGGTACTTTTGGCGGGAGTTTATTAAGCGGATCCGACCCTAAGAACGCAATCAAAGACGCTTTGATCGGCGGGGGAATCGGCGGTTTGTTTGGTGGAGCTATCGGAGGCATGGGCATGGGCAAGCAGGTTTCTGCGGCCATGGCCGAAAAGGGCATAGCCAATCCAATGCTTAGTGCTGCGGCCCAAGAATCTGCGAAAGAATCTGCTATAAGCGCGTTAGCTCAGACCGCAGCGACAGAAGGCGCAAAAAAAGGAATCATGTCAAACCTACCCATGTACACACTGGGCGCAGGGCTTCTTGGTACAACTCAAGAACCAGAAAGCCTTGATCTAAGTATGCCCGAGGGATACGGCGGTGATTATGACCGCTCTGATTTCTTGGACAACCTTTACGCCAGTCGGTTTGATGGAAAACGGTTTGACACTCCCGAAGAGCGTGATGCCTATGACGACCGTCAGGAACAAGCACAAGGATTTGCTGTTGGCGGATTGATCGAGGGCCCCGGAACGGGAACCTCGGACGACATCCCCGCGATGATATATCAGGACGGGCAACCTGTGCAGGAAGCTGCGTTATCAAACGGCGAGGTTGTGTTGTCTTTGAAGGATCTAAAAAACATCGGCAACGGCGATGCGGAAAAGGCAGGTAGAGTTATTGGCGATGCGCCAAACGGAACTCGTGGAGAAGTTGCAGCGAAAATGTTTGCTTCAATGAACGGATATAAGATGGGACCGCATCATGGTTGAAGAAGTAAGAACGATACAGCGGACAGAAATCCCCGACTGGCTTAGAAAATACCAAGATGAAATCTTAACACGAGCGCAAGCGTTAGGAAAAGACGCTGGTTTTAGACTGCCGGGATATCAGGTTGCAGGGCGAACACCGTTGCAGCAACGAGCGTCCCAGATGGCAGCGGCTGGCTTAGGTGCGTATATTCCAATGTTGCAAGCTGGGGCTGGAACCGTGGGGCAAGGCGTTGGTGGCATACAGGCCGGGATGCAAACGGCGCAACAGGCGCTTTCTCCTTTGGCATTGTCGCAACAACTAACAGGCCAAGCTCTTAGCGGAGCAACCCCCTATCAGCAGGAAGCGTTGGGCGCATTGCGTCAGGCGGGCGCTCGCACTTACGGTAGCGCGGAAGACATAGAACAAGCTGCGCAAACAGGGGCGGCGGGCGTTACTGGTTCAGCATCGGCGGGCGCAATGGGTATAACCGAGGCGGCTCGTTTAGGTTTGGATACAGCGGGCGCAGCGGCGGCGGATATTCGTGGTCAGGCGGCTCGTGGTCAAACGTTTACGGACCGAGGTGCAATGGGTCTGGGGGATCTTGCTGCTCGCTCCGCGCAACTTGGTACTGAGGCGCTTGAAACTTTGCCTGCTTATGGGCAGCGCATGGAGGCTCAAGGCCGAGACATAGCAAGAGATATTTCGAGAGCGTCGGGTGGAGCTAGAGGCTCAACCGCAGCAGCGCAACGTGCATTGGCCGAGGCTGGGCGCTTTGGCGTTGGATCGGCGCAAGCTGGAATAGCGGGATTAGCGGGTGCGGCGGATAGATTTTCTCCTGATCAGATATCTGAGTTTATGAACCAGTATGAAGACACGGCTGTTCAACAAGCGTTGGCCGATATCGCTCGTGCTGGCGAGATTCAAAAGCAAGCTGTTGGAGCGCAGGCTGTAGGGGCGAATGCTTATGGCGGAGCTCGTCAGGCAATCGCCGAGCAGGAACTGGCCCGAAACATTCTGGAGCAGCAGGGTCGTACCGCTGCGGGAATGCGTCAGTCAGGGTTCGAAAGCGCGGCCAAACGGGCGCAAGCTGCTTACGAAAGCGCGTTGGGCCGACAGTTGCAGCAGTCGCAGCTTACTGGAGCGTTGGGTCAGGCGGGCGCAGGATCTGCAATGCAGGCGGCTACGGGCGCGGCGCAACTTGGGCAGGGTCAAGCTGGGCAAATGATGCAGGGTGCGCAACAAGCTGGGCAGGCACTACAGCAAGGAACGCAGGCGGGCGCAGCAACAGCGCAAGCGGCAACTCAAATGGGGCTAGCAGGACTTGGTCAAGCTGGGCAGCAGACAGGGCAAGCTGCGCAAACAGGTTTGGCTGGAGCGCAACTGGGTACTCAGGCCGCAGGTCAAGCTGGGCAGATGGGAATGCAGGGCGCTCAAATGGGAATGCAAGGAGCGCAACAAGCTGGTCAGATGGGAATGCAAGGAGCGCAGACCGCTGCGCAACTGGGTATGCAGGCAGGTCAAGCTGGAATGCAGGCGGGCCAACAGGCTGCGGGCATTGGTCAAAACATCGGGCAACTTGGAACGCAATACGGCCAGCTTGGTCTTGCTGGCGCAGGACAACTTGGAACAGTCGCTGGGCAATACGGCCAGTTGGGTCAAGGCATGGGTCAGTTGGGTCAAGGACTTGGCGGGCTGGGAATGCAGCAAGCGCAACTGGGCGAGGCGTATCAAGGGTTGAGCATGAACGACATTAACCTGTTGACCTCGTTGGGTGCTCAAGAGCAAGCGCAACAGCAAGCTGTTCTGGATGCGCAGCGTCAGACACAATATCAGAATGTTATGTCGCCATATCAGCAACTGGGCTTCTACTCAGATATTTATCAGGGTATGCCTACGGCGCAGTCCACGTTTATGACGCAGCAAAGCCCGTCTCCGAATCCGATGACGCAGCTTGCGGGCTTGGGACTGGGCCTATACGGCATGTCGCAATAAGGAGTTATTATGAACGTCGAAAACAGAAAGCTCTTTGCAAACCGTGACGCCCGCAAACGCCTTGCGGAAATGGGTGGAATACTAGCCTCATCTCCTGAATTAATGGGCGAGGCGATGAAGTTTGCTAATGGTGGCACTGCTCGTGAGAGAGCGATTTCCGGACAGGGCGCGTTGGATCAATTTGCTTCGTCCGGTATGCAGCCCCTTGATTTTAGTTTCCGTGATTTAGACCGTGATTTGGGCAGCGAGATGCAGGCTTTAGATGATCGAGTTCAAGGTCGGATCGTTAGTTTCCTTGGAAACTTATTTGAGGTGGTTGGGGATAAGATTTTTCACACTGAGTCCGGTGTGGAGATCGAAGAGCCTAATCTGAAAGCAGAAATTCTTACTCAAGGGGATCGGATTGCTGGGGAAGACTTGGCAATGGCGGTTCCTTTCCCGCAAGGTCAGGCCCGGAATTACACTCAATTAGTTTCCGATATTGAAAACCCCATAGAAAGAGGCCGAGCGTTACTTGCGGCATCTTCCCCCGAGGTGGAGTTGGAAAACGCGCCAATTACCAGCATGAATAGAATTGCTGGGGAAGACATGGCAATGGCGCAGGATGTGGAGCCTGAAGTAATGTTCCCCGGAGAGTTGTCCAGAGCGTTCGTTCCGGAGCCTCGAGGTGCCGAGGAACTTATGGCTGGGTCCATTTATCCAGCAGAAGAACGTTTCTCAGATAAAAATGCCCGTCAAAGAGCTATATCTGAACTTGGACTTACGCCGATTACTAGGAACGGGAAAGAATACTTTATATCTCCTGCGGGTATGGTATTTAAGCGAAAAGGGGAAGATCTAGTTCCTGTTGATACTGCGGAAGCAATGCAAGCTATGGATGTTGCACAGCAGCAAGGGAAAGATTTTACTAAGTCCCCTATTGGTATGATTCCAATAGGCACCAGAGATGTAGATCCAAGCACTGGCTTGGTAGATCCAGACGCACCTCTCAAACGTCCTGATGCAGATATTAGCGGTACGCGAACTCCTCAATTTCTTACAAAGGCACTTGGGCCTGACAGTGCCGTATCAGATTTGTTGAGCGTTCAAGAAGGTGCTGCGTCAAATGTAGACGAAACTAGCGAGATTGCAAAAGCGGTGGAGAAGAACAATCCCGCAGCCGTTACAGAAGCGTTGAAGAAACGTTTTATGGATCGGGATTCTGATATCGTACCGTCCACCGTTGATCAACTAACTAAGGAGCCTCCGAAAGGTGCTCCAGACGACGATACTCCAGACGACGATAAGCCTGCGCCAAAACTGAGCCGAGCGGAAAGAGTGACGGCAAGAGCCTCTGAGTATGCTGAAGCTCTTGGTTTTAATCGGGACAAGTCGGAAGACATGTATGACCTGATGGCAACGATTGGGTTTGCCATGGCCTCTGGGGAAAGCCCCAACGCAATGAAGAATATTGCGGATGCCTTCTTGATCGGTGCGCAGATGAAACGTGCGGATAAAGACAAGGATGAGGAGCGCAAAGAGAAACTAAACCTATTGGCCCTCCAAGGTGAACTAGACTTAGAAAGTCAAGAAGCAGCGTTGAGGCAAACGCTGGCAGAAGAGACTCGTGCCGAGCAGCGGAACCAGAGAAAGATGCGGTTTCAGTTTGGTTTAGACGCTGCTTTAGAACGCCTTAAACTAAGTGGCGCTACGCAAAAAGGGTTGAGAAATGCCATTTTAGACATGGCAAAAGAAGTTACCGGATATACTGGCAAACCGCCCACGCCAGAAGAACTCGAAACTATCGGCACGGCTGTTTTAACATTGCCCGGTTTTGAAGGGATGTCCCTTAATGATATAAACCCTGCCGACATTGGAGTTGATAAAAAGTCTGCTGTGGAGCAAAAGTACAAGATAACACCATAGGACGTACAAATGGCTTCTTACGATGAGCTTATTCAACAGGTTATAAGACTGGACGAGGCTGGCGACGTTGAGGGCGCAAGTCTCGTGGCGGGTCAGGCTCGTGCAATGACTCAATACGATCAATTAATCGAGCAGGTCATAGAATTAGATCAAGCTGGGGAAGATGAAAAAGCGCAAAAATTAGCGGATCAAGCTCGTGGCTTGATGGCCCCCTATGAAGAATCAAAGCTCACCGACATAGGCCGTGGGCTTAAAGCTGCGCCCGTTATGATAGCGCAAGGCTTGGTGGAAAGCGGAGCAGCGGGCGCGGACCTAGCCTTTGGCACTGATTATTCTCGTGGTGTAACAGACGCCTTTGAAAACTTCCGTAGAGAATATGACCTCAATCCTCGCACCACGGGCGGTGAAATCACCGAGGAGCTTGTGGGTTTTGGTCTTGGGTTTATTCCAATAGCAGGGTGGTTGGGCCGTGCCAGTCAGGTGGCCCGAGGCGCATCTAAAGCCAAAGCCAAAAGCAAGTTCTTTCAAGCAGCCGATAAGTTTGGCGCTTCTGACACCGGAAAGAAACTGGTTGGCACACGGGCGGGTTTAATTGGAACCACGGCCCTTGCTGCTGGCGGCTATGAAGCTCTGGTTACACCCGACGGTCGGCCAACAATCTCTGATTCGTTTGACTCTGCCCCCGACTTCTTAAAAACAGAAGACACATTGGCGCTGGGCGGCTCGGATCTGGCGGCAACACGACTGCTAAACAAAGGCCGAAGGGGTTTTGAGGGCGGGCTTGCCAGCCTTACGTTTGATGTTGGCTTGCCATTGATAGGTGCAGGAGCGCGGGCCGTGGGATCTGCGCCCGGAGTATCCGAGGTATCTTCGTTCTTGGCCCAAGGTTTAAAGGACGTATTCAACAAAGCCACTGATATCGCGGGCAAAGCTCCAGTGATACGAAACGTTAAGGACCCGTTGAAAGACAAGCTGGCGTATTGGTTCTCGCCCACCGGAACTGCGCAATCGGAGATTGTGGAAGAAATGTTGGACACTCGTGGCAGCGTGACCGGCGTGGAACGCCAAGCGGTGAAATACTTTCAAGAGTTTGAAGACAAAACTAACAAAATGTTTCGAATGCTTCCCAAGTATCGCAGCAAAAGAAAAAAGGCAGAGTTAAAGGAAGACTTCTTGAACTCGTTTCTGTCGGGCAATACAGAGCGCATGGCTGAAAAGTACGGTGCGAAAGCTGGGAAGGCGTTTGATGATCTGTTTCAGTTCGGCCTTCGTATGCAGGACGAGGTTGCAGCAGAGTTAGAAACAATCATAACTCGGCAGGAGGCGGCGGGGACTATCCTGTCAGACGCTAGCCCGCTTAAAATGGCGCTTCGTCAGATTCAAGAAAACGTTCAAGACCCACAAGCTGGGTACTTGCGCCGTCGTTTTGATATGTACGATGACAAAGAAAACTTCTACGACGCCTTAGACTTTACAGGGCCCAAGTATCAGGCTGCGTTGGGTGAGATGAAGCAGTATGTTCGGGGGGCGTTTGCTGCGCCGATCACCCCTGATGTAATGCGCGAAATGCTGCCCAGTGTGCAGCCTGATTTGTTTAAGCCCCGTCCTCGCCCGGACGGGACGTTTGATCCGAATGCTCCTGTGGATTTTTCTCAGCTTCCAGAGGATGTGCTGGACCAGTTCGCAGAACAAAAACTGTTGGACTATTTAAAACTGGACATCACCAGCGGGTTAACACCGCAGCAAGCGTTAAATGCCAAGCGTCAAACTCTTGCTCAAACAAACAGAAATCAAAAGGCTGTTCTTCCGGGCCGTGAGATCAGCATAGCTGATGACATCTTTATAACGCGTGTCAAGGAGCTCGATCAGTTGCCCTCCACTCGGGAGCTAATGGGCGAGGTTCGTGATCCTCAGAAGATGTTCTTCCGTACTATTAGTGACACCTCGCAGTCGCTGGCGGCTATGAAATTGTATCGTGGGCTGGCCGATAATGTGGCCGTTGCTCCTCGGGCCGTGATCCAAGCAGCAGAAACGGGTGCTGATCTTCCTGCTATCGTAAAGGATCCACTGGACACTCGATTAAAGGATACATTCGATAGTCCGAATGAGGCAGCGGCGCAGGGCCTTACACCTGAAGACATGAACCGTTTGGCCTACACCGGAGACGAGCAGCTTCAAATCATTAATCGCTTAGAGCAAGCGGGATATAAAAAGCTGTCTGAAGTTTCAGAAGATCCATCTGTCGTGGGTGCGTTCGGGGACATCACCAGCATGTATGTTTCCCCCGCCGCTGCTGATGCGCTAATGACGCCCGCTCGATTGCAGGCGGACGAGATCGGCCAGCTTGGGGCGATTGGTGCTATTCTCAAGGGTCAAGCGCAACGAATGACGGTTGTTGCCAATCCGATCTCTCAAGTTCGAAACATCTTTGGCAACCAAATCGCTCTGGCGCAGGGAGACATGCTACCAAACCGGGGTGATATGGTAGATGCGTTTAGGGTTGTGGCTTCAAACGTTGCCGACATGAACGATGAGGCGTTTAATCGTCTGTCTCGTGAGCTTGGAACCTTGGGTGTAATGGAAACGAACCTTGTGACCAGTGCGCTGCGCAACTTTAAAGACATGTCTAAAGAGTTTGCCACCTCCGAAAAGTTTCAAAACTTCTTTGACACAACCACCAGCTACATCCCGTTTATGGGGTCGTTGGAAAAGCTGTACGGAGATTCCGATTCATTCTTCAAACTGCTTGGAGTGTTTTCGGAGCAGGGCAAGATGGCAACTGCGCTGGGCAAAGCGGGTCGTGACGTAAACAACTTAGAGAATTTTAACTTCGAGGCGTTCAGAGACGCGATGATGGATTCTGGTCTAGCAAAACGCGGGGCATCCATCGCTCTCGAAAACACCCCGTCCAACTTCCTGCTTACGATGGCAGGAGACACAGTCAAAGACCTGATGCCCGTGTACTCACGGGTAGGTAAAGCCGTGAAGAAACTGGATGCTATTCCGGTCTTCGGCGCTTTTACCTCGTTTGCTTCTGAGAACATTCGCAACTCAGTCAACACCCTTAAACGTGGGCTCGATGAACTGGCGTTTGGCACAGACCAAAGAGTGATGGACAACTTGGTTGCAGCGTTTAACGGAGACGAAGCAGCGGCCCGAGCCTTCGCTCGTCAGGTTCGAGGCATGGGGTCCAAGCGCCTCCTGTCCTACGTTGCCATATCCAACGCTGCGCCCGCTGCAATTACCAAAGCCTCAATGCTCGCAACTGGGACCTCGGAAGAAGAGATGGCAGCGGCAAGAGCTCAGGCCGCAGACTTCTACGATGGCAGTGATCTTGGCGTGTTGAGCAACGACAAGCGTGGCAAGATGGAACTGTTCAACATGAGCTACATCTTCCCGCATAGTTTTGTTCGGGAGCCTGCACTCGATGCCATCCGCACATACAATCAGCGCGGGGAACTAAACAAGAGCGAAGCCGATCAGATCCTGAACGGCGCATGGGCCGGGGTCAAAGGATACTTCGAGCCGTTCGTTGGCGAATCTCTGTTTGCCGAGCGGGTGATTGACGTATTGCCGTCTTCGTGGATTGGTCGTGGCGGTGAAACACAGACGGGCGCTGGGATTTATTCCAAGGATGAAAGCGTCGGGGATCAGATGGCGAAAAGCATGACCCATTTGTTCGGCACATACATTCCGGGCTATGCTCGTATGGCAGTAGAAGAACGGGGCGGCGAGTTTCAGGCGGGACGTTTAACACGAGCCATCACAGGGGAGCCCGGAACTCGGGGTCAACAGTATTCTACCAACGAGGAAGTAGCTCGGGTGCTTACTGGTATTACTCCGATTGTAATCAACAACCGCACTGACTTTACATTCCGAGGAGCGGAGTACACCTCCCTTCGTAATCCAGCCAAGGGCGAAGCTACTCGCACCATTAAACGTGCGGATGCCACGCCCGACGATGTGATTAGTGCTTGGAACAAATACCTCGATGGTTTGTATCGCGCTCAGAGCCAGCTTAATTACTATGTCGAGGCTGCTCGGGCCATGGATACGCCCGACGATGTGATTAGATCTCAACTCAAGGCAGCAAACCTTGGCGGCGCAGAGATTGCAGCGATTATGCGCGGGGAGTTCTGGCCCGGTCTGGCATCTAAAGAGGTGATTAAAGAAACCAAACGGGAAATGCGCAACGAAGACAAGACCTTCCTTGTTAACGAGCGTCCTTGGGGGGAACTCAACACCCTGTCCAATGATCGTCGTGGTGAAAAGCTGTCGCCTGTGTTGTTCAAAGAGGAGCGCGATGCTCGACTCGAAGAGCGCAGACTGCGAGAAGCTGCGGAAACGGAGCAGGCGAATAGCGGATTAGCGGGATTAGCAGCCCCTGTTGTTGATTTCTTCCAGCCGCAACCGGAACCTGTTGTAGCACCGCAGCCTGAAGTTGCGGCTCCCGTCGCTGCATCAATAGTCCCACAAGACTCGGCCCCGACACAAGAACGGGATCAAGGAACTCTGGCCGCGCTCATGGGATCTAACCCAATAGACGCCATGAAGAATCTACAGATCGCACAGAGACTGGGTGTAGGTAACTAACCCACCTCGCCCCAGTTATCCCCTAGCTCCTGATCCACTCTGGATGGAACAAGAAGCACATCGTTCAGGCCGTTCTCCATAATGTCCTTGATCCTCGCAGCTTGCTCATCGCTTTCGATAGAAAAGCAGAGTTCGTCATGCACCGTGAGCAACGGAAGCAATCCTTCCTTATAGCAGTCGGCCATGGCCTGCTTGGTTTGATCGGCGGCGGAGCCTTGGATCAACTTGTTCAGCGCCTTGTATGTAAACGCCCTGCGTATACCCATACCGTACTCCGCCTGTGCTTGATCGTGAGGCAGGGGTTTGTTGTATCCGAATGATCTAGGCTCCCACAGGTGGAACCTGCACTTACGGCCCAGCAGAGTGCGTATCTGGCCCTTCGTGCTGCCCTGCTGCGTAGCGATGCTGGCAAGCTGCTTAACAAACGGCACCTTCTGGCGGTGCGTTTCCAATAATTCTTTGGCCTCGTCGTTTGTAATCGATAGCTGGTTGGCAAGTTTGCCCACCCCCATGCCGTACATAATCCCAAGGTTCACGGTCTTTGCTTCCTTGCGGCTGATTCCTGCCATGTCTGCCACCATCTGGTGCAGATCGACATCGCCCTTGTGATACTCTTCGACAATCGTATCGACCATAGGGTGGCGCAGATTGTCAGGCATAGACGCAGCAAAGTGAACCAAGAGCCGAGGCTCCTGACTGGCGTAGTCAAACGATCCCCACTTCTCTCCCTCTTCTGGAATAAACAAGCCACGAATTGCAGCCTTGATTTCCGGATCTCGCGCCGGGATTTGCTGGAGGTTGGGGTTCGAAGAAGAAAACCGCCCTGTTACAGTGCCCCCGTCATCAGATCGAAGCTGGTGGAACTCGCAATGGATGCGGCCCTTGTGCTCGTGGCGCAGGATGCTTTCGACAAACGTGCTACTGGCCTTGTCCAATTCACGCAAGCGCACCAGTTGCTGGCACATTTCATGCGGATGGGAGGACAGATACTGCTTGGTAAAGGACGGAGCGCCCGCATCCGTTGTTGGGTATTGCAAGTTCAACGCCTCGAACATCTTCTGGACTGAGGCCGAGGCCCACGGCTGGATGTCTACGCCTGTCTTGTCTTTGATATTCTTGTGGACCTGTTGGGCTTTCCCTTCCAGATCCTTCTTAACCCGAGCGGCTTTGTCCAGATCCACGCGCACACCCTTGGCTCGCATGTCCAGCATCATAGGAATCAGGCTGGTTTCAAGCTCGAAGATATGCCCGAGCTCATCCTTGCTGAGTTCGATCTGAAGATACTCCCAGAGTTTGAGCGTCATCAAAGCGTCCTGCTCGGCATACGCACCAACAAACTTGGGCGGCAGCTTCCACATGTCGGCCTTGGGATCAATGCCCCAGTCCTTGGCCGCAGCCCGCAGCATCCGCTCGTCCTTGCGCATGTCGATATAATCACGGCCCAGATTGTTGAGGCTGTAGGAAAACCTGTTCTCGTTTACCAGAGGCGCAGCAATCATCGTATCGATTAGCTTTCCTTGCACCTCGACCCCCTCGGCCCGCAGCCAACCCGCATCGTAGGTCGCGTTGTGCATAACCTTCTGGATGTCCGGAGTTGCCATCTGCTTTTTAAACCAACGCATGGTCATGTCCGGATCGAGATTGTGCCCGTTCTGGTGGCGGATCGGAAAGTAACCCTTGTAATCCCCCGCAGCCACGGCAATCCCCACGATGTTGCCATCGTTGCGGGCCCAGCCCGGACCCAAGGTTTGAATGTTTGGATCTCTTGTTTCCAGATCCACGGCGATAGACTTGTAGCCCCGTAGGTCAGGGTACTCGGATGGAATGTTCCAATCCGGATCAAGGCTTTCACCTAGCTCCATGCGAGCAACCAGATCCACAGTCTTCTTGTCTTTTCTATCCCTTGCCATTCGGAACCTTTCCAATGAACAGATTTAACCGCTCTTGTATTTCGCTCTCACGATCCCCGCACTCAGATCCCAACGCGCTATAGCCAACCTTATCCACCCATCCATCTGCGGAATCCAAGTTGTGCAGTAGCCTCGCTGTCTTCATCCAGTCGAGCATCAAAGCAACATGCTGCGGAGTGATGTACCCGTTGGTGCACTGCGCTTCCTTCACAATAAGATTCCAACCATCAGCAATCCGCGTGAAGTTATCGTATGCGTCACCATAATCCTTGGCCCTCTGACCATTGATCGCGGTCTTTGCAGTCTTTAAAACATCGTCTCTCTTCATAGGTCGTACCTGTGCCTTTCGTCGGAATCGATTATGCACAACCGATTCTTCGTTCTGGTTATACCAACGTACATGGCTCGGTGCTCGTCATCCGGAAAATCCGTATTCACACAAGCCCATGTGCTGCCCAAAGACACGGCGCAGTTATCGTCCTCGCCGCCCTTCATCCCGTGGAACGTGGACACCTTTAACCGAGGCGTGGCGAGGATGTCCTCTCCGCGCCGCTCAATGGCCCTAATGTAGTTTCGCATGTCCTTGCCCATGTTCGCCACATCAAACGCCTCACGCTCCAGTGGAGCCTTCATCCCGAACTCCGCAACCAACATGTCATAGGTCAACATCGCGTCCGGACTGGCCGCTTCGAGCAGCTTCTTCGAACCGCGCTTCACAACCGCATAGTCCCCCTGCTTTGGGACGTTGTCATACAACTGGCAAACCAGTCGGTATGGCAGAGCCTCACCCTGCTGCAACGTGCGCCATGAGGAGATCACTGAGGCCAGCTTTTCACTAACGCTGGACCTTCCCTTGGTAGAGTATAGAAACCCGTCTCTGCGAAGCTCGTGGGCCCAGTCATGCATCTTCTTGTTTGTGCGAGTCATCAAGGTCCACGAACCTTGGGTCAAGTCCAGATGGTGGTTGCTCGACAGGTACTGAATCTGTCCCTCTCGATCCGTCGGACTGAACTGCTTGGGCATACGGTTCTCGATCCGCTTTACAATCTGCCACGAAAGATCATGCACACGCTTGGGCATACGATAACTCTGAGTAAGAACACGGCGGTTCTCCGAAGCATGGAGAAATAAACTTACATCAACCCCCGTCCATCTGTGTATCGCCTGATCGTCGTCCCCAGCCAGAATAACACGGCCACAATTCTCCGAGATCTTTCGCACCATGGTCCACTGCAACGGCGTGAGATCCTGTGCCTCATCCACAATAAACAAATCCAAATATGGCGGATCAACCATCTCGATATACTTATCGATCTGATCCACGAAATCCATCTTGTTCATGCCTGCCTTGTAGTTCTCCAACGCAGCATCAAACCGTTTTAACTGAGCAAAATTCAGGGCGTAACTGCCATGCTCGTTGTACTCCTGCTCCAAGGAAATCATCCGGTGCCGTGCCCGCATCTGAAGCTGCGCATACAAGTCGCCCTTCTCCAAACCCGGAGGAATGGTAAGCCCATCATCCATCGATACGGTGCTCGTGCCCGTAAACTTCAAGCCCAGATCCAAACCTAGTATGGCCCAGTCTTCCGCGCTCATCATGTCCGTTGTTTGCAAACCAAGCCCGCGAAACCCAAGCGAGTTTAACGTGCGGAAGTATGGAAGCTCCTTGCTGGACAAACCAAACTTGGAACCCGCCCGCGTCACCGCTTCCTGAACCGCCTTCTTCGTAAACGAACAGTAACCAATCCGACTGGGGTGCGTACCCCGAGCAAGCTCGTCCTCAACCTCTTGGATCAACGTGTATGTCTTGCCGCAACCGGGCGGACCAAAGATTAACTCAGAATTCGGGATCATGTGTCTGTCCTTTCTGATTCTCCAACCACGTTAAGATCTCGATCTCGCTCCAACGTGAGGACGATCTCTTCTTATCGCCCAACTTATATGGCGCAGGAAACTCCCCAGCCTGCGTCCACTTGTACACCGCCGACACTGACACGTTCAGCAGCTTGGCAACTTGGTCCACCTTTAACAGCGTATCATTAGAATGGGATTTCATAATTCGGCTCCTCTAGTTCTACCTCTGAGTCATCAAACGCAGGCACCCACCACACTCTCAGTGTGCTGCGCTTACCGTTTTCCCTGCGTATCGCGTGATGCCCAAAGCAATCATCCGTATCGTTTAATTTCTTTATGTGATCCTGTACCTGCGCCCTCGTGTACTGGGTAAACCCACGGTTCTTCAGATACTCCATCAACCCCTCGATCTTGAACTTCGTGTATCCGTTCTCGGTCCACGGCTTGTTCAACTCCATCTCCTCCGGAGACATGGCCCTGATCCGACTGGTACAGAACGAACGCAGATGCTCCTTGAACTGTCCGCTAAACGTCAACTCCTCCGGAACATCGAGCTTCGTGGCAGTCGCCATCATCCCGTTGATAACCTGCTGCCAATCCGAAGCCTTGGGCGTGGGCGGCATCATATCAATCTGCTCCATACAAGCCCGCTGCCAGAGCGACGGATGCTGTAGCTGATCCGTAGCCAGAACCACGCGCTTGCCATTTACATCCATGAAATACAGCCGAGGCTCGGACAACATGATCGTAAGCCCGCCGATCTGTGGCGTATCAGGCGCATCGCTGCCAATCCCGTACTGCCTGCTGCGGCACATGTTCTTGTTACAGAAATCCTTCAACGGACACTGATCGCACTGGTAGTAATACTCTTTGCGCGTCAAAGACTTTTGCAACTGCACCATCTCATCCGCTGGCAGCGGAGGCTCGCACAATATGCGATTGTACTCCTCGTGATGATCCTTCCAATCATCAGGCCATTTGTTCCTGCAATACACACCAACATTAAACATCGTAATGTTTCGGTACTCGGTCACTGGACCTTGGCTCGATATCGTTTCGAGGCAGTACGGTCCGTCTGTGAAATGCTTTCGATCCCCGCCGAACTGCAAAGCAGATAGCTTGGACATCGAGATGCGCCCCTTCTCCGCCCGATCCAAGAACTTATCCAACGTCATGGCCTTGTTCTTTTTATCGAGGCAGTACCGCATCGTTTCTTCCGAATTGAAATACGGCAGGTTTATAAAGTTCCCAAGATCCCCCTCGCTATCGAGGATCGTATCCTGCTTTGGAAACACCTCACAACCAGAATGCCCAAGCGCCGCAGCCATCTCTTCGAGGATCTCCCGAACAATCGAAGCAGGCTCCCACTCTTCCAAGAACAAATACAAATGGGCACCGCCCGACTTCGAGCGGCAATGAAACAACGGCAGCTTCAACTGCGTGATCTTTTTATTAAGCGCAGCGTGGTCCAAGTCATAGACATCGATATCCAACGTCCCAAACTTGCACACGTTTCCAGCCTTGATCGGGATGGCACCCACCCCCTGCTGCCCGCCGATATGCGCTTGCATCTTTTCAACTGTTAGCGGCTCGCGGATAACAAAAGATTTGGCCTCGGTCTTTCCGTTGCGACCCACTGGTCCAACGTTCGTCCTGCCATGTCCCTTTTCTGATCCCTCAAAAACCGCCAGCATTCTTTCTGCTGCTGACATACTTTACTCCTAAGCGAATGGTGGGGAGAGCAGATGTCCCGTCCGCTCCCCCCGAGCTACATCAAAACGGGATATCATCATCCTTGATAGGAGCAGATGTCCCGCCTGCTCCCTCTTCTGACATAGCTTTCACTTCACCCGCTTGGATGGAGTCTCGGAATGCTTTCGCTTCCATAAGAAGATCTCGGCTATCAACCAACCCAACCTTCTCTACTTGGTAATTGTGCCACGTTCCTTGGTCATTGCTTTCCTCGACGGTCTTCAACTTCCAGATCGTAGCAAACACCGGAGGCGTAACAACGCTGCCATCCGGACGCTTGACTTTTTGCATTGCAATCTGCGTCTTCCAACGACGGCTTACCTTTAGCTGCGTGGATTTCATATCCACAACCGCAGGCTGGAAAGACCCGTCCTCCTCGACCACAAGACAGTAATGCTGATCAGACTTCACAAGCTCGTTACCGTTGGACAAAAGCTCCTTCGATCCCACTCGTGTAGTCTGCGCAATCGCTGGATCATTCGCGGCAAGCTCACCGCGAAACCCGCCGCCCATATCACGGGGCGTGAACTCCAGATACTTGGTGGTCTGGAAACATGGGATGATGTTTACCCCGTCCTCGCCGTCCCAAGACTGCATGGTGACGTTGTTAAACAAATCCCCCTGCTCGGCACCTTCGATGTACTCCGCTTTCTTTTTGTTCAACTGCGGAGACAAGGCTTGCAGCACACGAACGAACGGGATCTGCATCTCGGAACTGTCGAAGGACGCACCCTCGCCAGCCATGCCCAAGATGTCATCCATTACATCCGTTGAAACATCCGTTTTCTTTTTCTTAGCAACTGCATTAGCCATTATGATTTCCTCCGTATCTCAGCCGCGTTTGCGATAAATGCCCCGAACATATCGAGGTCGATTGGTTTGCCATCCGTTACACGTTCCTTGATGAACGCTTTTAATGTGGACGGGTGGACATGGGTCTTGGTTTTGGGATCAAACCCACGCTGTTCGAGCAGACCCACGACATCTCCAGCGAGGTTGTCCTGACCTTTCCCGAACGAACAGGTTACATCGTTCTTGATTATGTCATCAAGACCATGCTGGCGCAGCCACTCGAACGCCTCTTCTTTCCGAGCCACAGGAATAGATGCGTGTACCATCATCTTCCGCGCCACGGTCAGGCCCTCTACGTCTACGCGCTCCACCCCCATCTCATCCATAACGGCTGGGATGTTTTCCACAGAGAGCTTGTGCTTCTCTTGCTTCAATGTCTTGAGGTGGCTTTCAGCATCCTCGATCTGCATTTCTACAGAGCGAAGCTGTTTTACCAAGCTGCTGAGAGTTTTTCCGGTTTCAGTATTGACTGAGCTCAACGCACCGGACTCGTCGAACATGTCTTCAAAGATATCCATCAAAAAGTTTCTCCTCTTCAGGTTAAGATGGGTTGATACATGTGTATCGATTACATATATATACACAAGATGGAGGATTGCAATGCCAGATACAGACTTTTTTAAAACAAAACCATTCGAGCATCAGAGCGAGGCGCTGCATGTTGGATGGAACCTGCCCGAGTTCGGGTACTTTATGGAGATGGGAACAGGGAAATCAAAAGTTCTGATCGACAACCTTGGAATGCTGTACCAAAGCGAGCAGATAGATTTCGCTCTGATCATCGCACCCAAAGGCGTCTATCGAAACTGGGTCGCCAAAGAAATCCCAGAGCATATGTCCGAGCAAGTGCCGCATCGCGTCATCCGATGGGTGTCCGGACCCAATAAGAAACAAGCCGAGGAAATGCGCTCCGTTAAAGATAGGTTCGAGGGCCTGACCATCTTCGTGATGAACGTCGAATCTTTCTCCACGGTCCGTGGTCAGAAGGCTGGGCAGTGGTTGTCTCGTGCGTTTGGGCCAAAGGGTATGATAGCAATCGACGAAAGCACGACGATTAAAAACCCCAAGGCCAAACGCACCAAGAGCCTAATCAAGATCGCGGACGGGTTCAAGTTCAGAAGACTCTTGACAGGGTCTCCCGTTACAAAAAGCCCCATGGATATCTTCGCGCAGTTCGAGTTCCTGCGCCAAGGGCTGCTCGGATTCGAAAGTTTCTACGGATTCCAAGGCCGATACGCCATCATGAACAAGGTTAAGATGGGCGCTGCCGCGTTTAACCAAATCGTCGGCTTTCGAAACCTCGATGACCTCAATAACCGAGTGGATCGATACACGTTCCGCGTGTTAAAAAAGGATTGCCTCGACCTACCCGAGAAAATCTACACATCCCGGTATGTCGGACTCACCCAGGACCAGCATAAGATGTACCAGCAGATCAAGGAACATGCTATGGTTGTATTGGGTGACATGGACTTCGTTACTGCGCCCATGGTCATTACCCAACTGCTCAGATTGCAGCAGGTTTTGTGTGGGCATCTCAAAACAGATGACGGGCACACCGTTACATTCCCCTCGAAGCGCATGGATGCGCTGCTCGAAGTGATCGAAGAGCACGATGGCAAGGCAATCATCTGGTCGCGCTTCCGTCATGACATCCAACAGATCGTCGAAAACCTAAACAAGGTCCACGGCGAGGGATGCGCCGCCGCATACTACGGCGATACGTCCGACGATGAGCGCCAAAGAATCGTCGAGGACTTCCAAAAGCCACACTCCCGCCTGAAATACTTCGTCGGGAACCCCGCAACCGCAGGGTATGGCATCACATTGACCGAAGCTAACCTCGTGGTGTACTATGCAAACGACTTTAACCTCGAAACTCGGATCCAATCAGAGGATCGAGCGCACAGGATTGGTCAAAAGAATAACGTGACCTACGTTGATCTGATATCAGAGGGAACCATCGATGAGAAAATCGTGAAAGCCCTTCGAGCAAAGATCGATATCGGAGCAAAGGTACTAGGAGAAGAGGCAAGACAATGGCTGACTTTGACGCCACCGAAGTAACCGAATGCATCGTGGATCGAAAGAAAGGGATGCGTACCCGAGATACCGCTGGAGCCGAGATCGCTCGGCTCACGGGCCTCGATCTGGATGTAGCCAAAGCCCTGACCGATGGATGGTCAGGCAAAAACATCTCCCAAATCCGAAGCTGGACATACGAAAACGAAGGCTGTCGTAAAAATCGTGAGGCCAGACTTGGCAAGGTTTCTATATAGTATATAATGAAACGGGAAAAGATACACTGCCTCTCCCGAAAATGGGAGAAGGCCCTGCGAAAGCAGCAGAAGGCAAAGGAAAAAACAAATGCTAGACGAAACACAAAACGTGAAGTGGAAGACAGTCGCTATTCTTCCCGAGGATCATGACCGACTGCGACAACTCTCGAAGCGAGAGCATCGCGCCCTGTCAAAACAAATATCCTACATGATTAAAAAAGAGTTTGAAAAAGATCTGGAATCCAGTAAACTCTGAACACTGCTCGATAGGCCCACGCCTGTGGCCTTATCTGACCTCATGAACTAAAAGGGAGCCTCGCGGCTCCCTCTTTTTTTACTCCACCGCAAACGCCGTGATGTTCTTCGAATACAAATTAAACGTAGACTTCTTCGTGTAGTTCGGAGCCCAAACCGAAGCCTTGCATATCGACCCTATCGAATGCAAACCATCACACGAATACAAAACCTCGTTGTGACCAAGATCCAACTCCAACTCCTCCATGATCTCGTTGACCGTAAAGTAATCGTCCGGATTCCCCTCCAACAATTCCAACACACGCTCCTGCAACGTCGGCTCATCAGGCTCGGGCTCAACCTCCGGTTCAATGTCCTCAATAACCGAATCAAAACCCCTCAACCGATCAATCCGAATAGCCTTGTACGGCGTGTTCGCCTTCCCAAAGTTATTGGGAACAACAATCGCCTTCACAATATCTCCAACATCAATCCCCGTTCCTTCGAGCAAATGATTGCTGATGAATACATCACACTCCTCACGCTGACATAACGCAAAACCCGCGCCGCCATTAGGAATGATGTTCGTAATAATTAACTCGCGTGTATCAATGTGCATAGTAGCTACCTTCCGTTTGCTTTTCATGTAATTCCAGACCCTTCTTCCTCGCGTCATCTAAAAACTTCTCAAGATCCTCCTCCTCAATCATGCCCGCAGCTATCGCCGTAAACCGCAACAAAATTGAATATGTACACACAACCGGATCATAGCCCTGCGACTGCCACGACATGATCAACTCATTAACATCCTTGGACATCTCTGCCCCCTGCTCAAAACTTTGGCTCATATAATTCTCCTTTCGACTCCTTCAGTTTTAAATACTCCAACTCCTCAACAAGCGCCTCGATCCTCGGGTCAGATGTCTCCTCCCACAAAATATCGTCAATCTCCTTGTTCAAATCATTAATCAACTTCTTGATACTCGTCAGTCTCGGGTCCATCCTCGCTCCTCGGTAAATTGTATCTCGATTTAATCTGGCGCAGCGACTTGACCGTCGTGCCCATGATATCCGCAGCATCGTTCAAACTAATCTCCCGATGCAACAAATTGTTTAATACCGAAGCAACTTTGGATAACTCCAACTTCGGACGCCCACCCTTGTTCACAGACGTATGCTTCGTGAACCCGTTCAACGCACTGTTGCTTATCCCACCGTTCCAACGCGAATTGTCCGCCTTGTCCTTGATGTTCTGCGCCAACCACGCCTGACGATAAATGTCCTCATACTTATCACGCTTGTATGTGTTCATATCTGCTTACCAATCTCCCGAAGGTTGCTAACGTAAGTATCCAACTCCTCACGCGCCGCAAACAATTCACGCTGCACATTGGGCCTTGCGTCCCTGCGGTAACGCTCCTCCTGCAACGCATCGACCTGACGTTTCAGCCAACGCAACTGCGCTGCCTGAAACTTAGTTAGCTCCTGATCACCCA
>Ga0181403_1000069_pt1 | contig 23801 bp, 24 predicted proteins | sample 26SPOviralmetaG_FD_130132 | JGI IMG/M metagenome (GOLD analysis project Ga0181403, IMG submission 130132) | Marine viral communities from the oligotrophic San Pedro Time Series (SPOT) site, San Pedro Channel, CA, USA - 26 SPOT_SRF_2011-09-28 | ecosystem: Environmental > Aquatic > Marine > Strait...
TGAGAACCTCCATACATTACCTGTTTAAATCCTTAATATCATAGTCGTGTTCTCTGACTTGATCTGCTAGTTGTCTGTATAAATTTTCTGCCATCTGCCAAGTAGATTCAGCAGAAGTTAGTCTTGTGTTTTGATCTACAATTTTATCTTCAGCAACTTTTAGATCTCGTTTAAGATCTACAATTTCTTGCTGGTTAGTGTTGATGGTATCCGTAAGATTAACAACATAACGAACGCCAGTAAATGTACCGACTAACACTGAAGCTACTACAGGTACTAATACAAAATTTTTTTTTAATAAATCAGCTAGATTCATTTTTCTTTTCCTCTATTTCGTAGAAGAAATTGTCAGTGTCCTCAGTTCGCCATTGACCAACGTCTTCCACATTCCATTCACTGGTTTGTACCTTCCAGTCCGGAATATTGTCCTTAACTGTGAAAGAAGGTATGTCCCAAATTAATCTATTGTTTGGCTGTGCCGCATAATTACCATCATCTAAGGCAAGTATGTGTGCGCACTTATGTTCGTGCGGAATCTCTGAATGATCAGTGTCTAGTATATTAGGCTCTGGATGTGCAAAGTCAACAGTAAATAAATATTTACCGTGATGCCACTTCTTATCTTTACCAATATATCTACCTGATTGTGCTTCTAAAATATCCCAACTAGTAACAGCAGGGTAATAAGAAAAACTATTCCACAATTCCAATTCATCAAGTCTCTTGGGTGGAACAGCTGCGGGTTCATAACCACGTTGAATAAAAGCCGATATGGGTAGACGATAAAAGACAGCACCGTTTTCCATGATGGCATGCCAGAGAATAGCCCTGCCGGTAATAGCTGTGATGCCGAAGATAATACAGTCTTCAACTTCGCCTTTATGTTTTTTAAGATCATATAAATACTCCCTTTTTATTTGTGCATATTGTACAGGAATATTTGCATTTAAGTAAGCCATAAAATAACCTCATTTAATTGTACCCCAATTAGCTCCAGATTCATAGTCTACTTTGTTCTTAACCTCAAGAGGTATAGTTTGTTCCATTGTTTCTTTGATCAACTTTGCTTCGTGGTCCGTGGTTGAAAAACAAAGTTCATCGTGAATTTGTATGTGAGGTATTATACCTTTTTCGTAAAGATCTACCATGGCCTTCTTTGTCATATCTGCAGCGGACCCTTGTATTAATTTATTTAAAGCTTTGTAAGTAAACGCTGGTGTGTAGTGTTTGTCAAAGTGTTCTAGCTTTTCGTCTACTAACTCTTTGTACTTCTCCATTTGCTCTAGTTTATAAGCATCTATGGCTTGTTCTTTAGTATACAAAGGCACCTCATCAAATCTATTTATCTTAGGATTCCATTTTTTGTCGGTGGTTTCCCACTTATTAAACCTGCAGAATCTATCACCTAATGTAAACAACAGTCCTTCTGCTGTTGCAAAATCTGATAAAGCATAAGATAATTGTTTAACAAAAGGTACTTTACCATGGTAAGTTTGAAATAGTTTAGTGGCTTCCATGGGTTCTAAGCTTAATTCTTTTTGTAATTTTATTTTACCCATGCCATAGAACAGACCCAGGTTAATTACTTTAGCTTGTGACCTTGGTATGCTTGCCATGTCTGCAACAATCTGATGAAAGTCTGCATCTTCTTTGTCAAACTCTTCTTGTAAACCATCAGTGCCAGGTAGTCCTAGCTTGATTGCATAGTGTACTACAATACGTGGTTCTTGTTGTGAGTAGTCAAAGCTACCCCATTTAGCACCTTCTTCAGGTATAAATAACTCTCTCATCTTTTTACCAATGTAACCCTTTGATGGAATCTGTTGTAAGTTAGGATTACTCATAGAAAATCTGCCAGTTACCGTTCCGCCACCGTCACCTCTTATCTGATTGATGTCAGCGTGTATTCTGCCATTGTGAACAAAACCTAATAAACCATCTACAAATGTGCTTTTAGCTTTGTCACATTCTCTAGCCTTGGCTACCATTCTTAAAAATCTATTCTCGTGTGTACGCAAATAATCTTTTGGTAGTTGTGGCATCTTAGATTTAGGTGTTGTTTTATATTCTTTAATTTTTTGATGATCTAATAAATTTTTTATAGAAGCTGCTGCCCAGATTTGTATATCTAAACCAGTTTTGTTTTTAATAATATTAATTAAATTATTTTTTCTCTTCTCTAACTTTTCTCCAAACACTTTAGCTTTTGGGGTATCTATCTTAACGCCCTTGAACTTCATGTCAACCAGGCAAGGAAATAATTTTGTTTCTAATTCAAATATATTTCTACAAGTTTTCTTTTCATTATTTTCTGGTTTAGTATATAATACGTCGTCTAATTTTTTATTAAATAACTTCCACAAACGTAAAGTTAAATTCACATCTTGTTTTGCATATTCTTTTACAACAGACGCAGGTAGTTTATGCATGTTAGTCATAGGATCTTTTACAGTCCCACCTGACCACGCTAGTGTTTTTTCTTGTAAGTCGTATTTATATTTTTCATCTTTTAAATAATCTTTTGACAGAGAATCCAATGAGTATTTAAATCTATTCTCATCAACTACAGAGGCTGCAATCATTGTATCAACAACTCTACCTCTCATTTTTTTACCAGTGACAGCTCTTATCCAACACACATCATACATTGCATTGTGAAAGACCTTAGTAATTTTTTCATTCTGAAATATCTTTTCGTTTAAAGACTCCCAGATTTTTAATTTTTTATCTAATGTTAATTCTGTATCTGCATGACTCAATGGAAAGTATGCAATTTCTTTGTCAGTTGCAACTGCAACACCACAAACAAAACCATCACCTCTGATCGCACCCAACCCTTTTGATTTTAAATTAGGATCGTATGTTTCAATATCAACTGCTACTGTATCTATGCCTTCTAAATCTAAGTCTTCTGGTGTGTTACACATTGTAATCCCTCTCAATTATCATTTCTATAAAGTGTATTGCTTTCAATAGATCTTGTTTCTTTCCCTTATCACGATGTCTTATAATATATTTTATAGCACACCCCTCCGGGTATAGCAATTCATTCTCAACTACAAACTTACTTGGTTGAATTTTATATTTTTGGTAGTGACTCCCGCCGTGCTGCTTGTCCCATACTTTACTCATTGTCGTACTCCTAGTGTGTATTGTTTTTGTGATGCGATTGTCCAACAATCAACTCTTCCTCTACTGTAACCCACATACTTTAAACGAAGCTGTGTAAAATAATCTTCTCTTCTTGTTGCAGTCAAATCAACAATAACATTGTCAAACGTCATACCTTTTACTTTGTGTATGTTTCCGTATTGAACTCTGCTTACCTCTTCAACATCAACACCATTTCTAATTAATTGTCTTATGAACTTAACCTGTTCTTCGTTTATTTTGCTTTTTATTCGAGTGTCTAAAAAGTCTGTAAATTCAAGGGTTTTCTCATATAAATAGTTTTTATTTATTAATTCTTGAATCGTATATTCTTTGTCAATCCAATCTTTAAATGTCTCTTTGCCTTTGCTTTTAACGATAGTTTGCATACCCATATACTCCCAGAAATATTTTACTTGTCGTAATGATACAGGTTTACCTTTTACAAAGTCAGGCCAAACTTTATGACAGTCAAATTGTTTTTTAGATACAAACGCTGAATTACCTACAGCACAAAAATTAATTCCGTTTCTCAACAAAAAAGCTCTAGCCCATTTGTGTGAAGGGTTACCTCTGAATGTAAATAAAAAACTTTCTTTTGTATTTTTTATTTTATCTAGCAATACTCTCATGTGTGAGCAGTCTGATATGTAATCAGGTAAATGATAGTGATGACCTATTATATCTTTAGCAGGCTTCCATACTCTGTTGTATTCATATTCTTGCCAGATAGGTGCTATAATTTTTTTACACAATTCGTTTATAGTTTTACCACATCTAAGTCCGTCTTCTAATTGTTCTGCATCTTTAGATATTGTATGAAAGTAATCTGCATCAGCTCCTGCCCATTCAAATATAGTTTGATCTGGATCTCCTACCATAATAAATTCTTCTGCACTGGTTGCAATTTTTTCTAAAGCTTTTCTTTGAGGCACGTTACTATCTTGTGCTTCATCAACTATTAAGACATCTATGTCAGGCACTTTAACATTTGGATTGTTAAACTCTTGTATCATATCTTCATAAGCTCTAACTTGTTCATTCTTTTTATAATCGTTAGCCCATACAATCATTTGATTTATCATTCTTAAATCTTTGTAAGTTTTTAAATCACCTTTTTGTTTTAACATAAGATAGTATTCTTTAGTTGTTAATCCTCTGCCGATTGCACCTTTTACAAATTTATAAAAGTCATGATCTTCTGAAACGTTTTCTTTTACATCATGGTATTTAAATTCTTTGTGCATCCTACATAAATTAATGTGGTCCTCATCTTTGAATAAAGATTTTTTAATTAGTTTACTTTGACAGTACTTGTGAATTGTACATATTCTATTTTCAAAAAAGTTCTCTTCTAATTTCATGTTTTTAATTTCAGGAAGATCTTCTACAGCTTCTCTAATTTCATCAGCAGCTACATTGGTATGTGATAGTAGAATCATTTTTTCTGGTGAATAAGTTTTTAATAAGTCTTTGTATTTACTTTTTAAATATATATGCGTCTTACCTGTCCCTGGAGGACCAACGATAAATTTAAGATTGCTCATGTTCTATTTGTTTTACCTCCGTCACTTCTTCAAACTCACCTTCATGAATTAAATTAGTTTCATCTACGTTATAGTTTTCTATTTTATATGTAGAGCAAGAGTGCTCTTTGTATTTACCTCTGTATTTTTTTGCTTTTAAAACGTTCCTGCATTTTAAAACTAAATCTACCCTAGCCATACTGACTCTTTTCTTTTGTAAATAGTCATCAAACTTATCTAATTTAAATTCTAAACTTTCATTTTTAATATTGTAAAAAGGCATACCAAATAAATGTAATTCTTTTTTGTCTGTAAATGCTTTGTGCTCTGCAATAAAACTATCAAACCAACCAATAAATCGTAAGTCCTCGCTAGATTCTGGATCATAATCTTGTGACTTTCTACGAGTCTCAAACTTAGCTATCATCATTTTTTCAAAGTCCATCTCTTTCATGTATGGTAAAAATACTGCAGCTTGTTTCATCACTTCATTATAAAATATTTTTTTATTCATTAACTGTGGTCCCTCTACAGTTATATCTTTTTCAACTTTCTTGCCTTCTTCTGTTGTGTATATCTTTACAAAATATCTATCACTTCCATACTCTGTTATTTCTCCAACGTGTTCTTGTATTTCTTCTGTCTTGTTTTCAATACCAATCCAACTAAATAATTTTACTACATCTTTTTGTTCTACGTTTAAGACTTCTGCAAGTTTAGGAATCCCATATTGTTTTTCTGCTTTCTTACCTGTCGTTCCTTTTTCATTTCTTTTTTCAGCTTCAGTGTCATTAGCTTCAATTGCAATGTTATGCACAAACTTATCTATCTCATTTGCTGTCCAATCTGTATTCTTAATTAAAGTTCCGGCCACTGCTGTGCAGTAAATATCTCTGGACCCAGCAGAAGGATATATAATTGTAAGTGCAGTAGACAAAGCAATCTTACCTACATCAACTTTTATATTTCCACTATACTCGTGAATGTTAGTATAATCTGCCCACTCAACTACTTCTCCATTGTCATCGTAAGGTGACTCTGGAACTATTGTATATCTTTCTTTACCACTTCTTAACTCACAAAGAGTTGCACCATGTGGAAACTTCTCAAAGTTTTTTTCAAAACTTTTTGGTAATATGTATTGTGTAAATTTGCAGGACCCTGTCCAAAGGTAATGACTGTTTGGATTGTTTCTTCTACCATAAACTGCTCCACAGTCTTTTAAATAATGTGTTATAAATCTTCTGACAACAAAGTTGTCTATGTCCAAATCAATGTGTTGATCTAATCGTAATGCTATCTGTGCTTTTGCGTGATTGTTTTTCCATTCTTCTTTCTTGAGGCTAAAATCATCTTTCTTCCAACTGACCCTGGCCTTTTTTTGATCAGTGGGTATTATCACGTGACCAAGATCAAGCCAATCTTCATAGGTTATAGGTTTTGTATTTATCTTATCATTCATAAATTAAAAGTGGGCGTTTCCACTCTCGCTTCGACGCCCACTACCTAGGATATTATAAATTCAAAGATGTTTTAGTTTGCTCTTGAACTTCAGGTTTAGCTTGTACTTCACCTTTACCTACGCTCACTGCAAAGTTTTTTGCCATGTCATAGATAGCTTTATCTGTAACTGGTCCTACCTTTGCTACATCCCAACCAAACCATGTTCCTTTGTCGTTAGACATCTGAACGGTTGATAGTTTATAAATGTGGCTGTAAGTTGGCGGTGTAAACAAACCATTTTTACCCTGCATTTTGATACCCATCATCATTGAGTTCCATTTTCTACTAACTTTAAGTTGAGTAGACTTCATAGAAATCAAAGCAGTTGATGGTGTGTCACCTACTGTTAATACAAAATGACTAGCAGTATTATCAAGGTAGTTACCATTTGGTAATCTATCTTTGTAATCTTTGCCTCTAGTCGTTTGGCTTACAATATCACTGTCTGCCTCGTGAATTGCAACAGGTGCACCAGTGCTGGTACCTCTGTCTTGCCATTCAATGTACTGTCGTTTGTAGTGACAAGGTATAACCTGTAAAGAATCATACAATTGATTAGTTACAGTGTTTATGATTTTGCCTGGCTCTGCGCCCTCGACGTACTTACCATCTCTTTTGTTTACTTCTGGAGATAGTTGACCCAAAATTTTTAGGAATGGTAACGCAAGATCTGCTTGCGAAATATTCTGGGCTCCTTGTTGTGCATCAGCTTCCATATCAAATGTAGCCAGTGCACCATTCTTTTTTTCTGTTACTTGGTTCATGTTATTTGTTCCTTTTTATTGTTGTCTTATTCTCCGAGAACACCCCGAAGATTTCCGTTGGCATTTCTTTACCTGCCTCAATACGCTCACGGACTAACGCTTTCAGAGTCATAGGCTCCACCTTCAACTTTTGTGTCGGTGAAAGCCCTTGACCCTTCGCAAGTTCAGCATAGTGTGCTGCCTTGTTATCTTCGCCACGACCAAAAGACACCGAGATCTCATTCTTAATAATATCTCCTAGTCCATTGTCACGAAGCCAGTTAAACGCCATCTCTTTATTCGCCTCTGTTATGTGCGCTTTGTATGACGTAGAAACTTTTAGATGTGATCCATCTTCAAGTTTTAATTCAGCTAAACCCATTTCAGACATCATGGTTGGTATGACCTCACCTGATAATCTTTCAATGTCTTTTTTTATATTTTTTAAATTGTCTTCTTGTAGTGCAAGTCTTGCATTTAAAGATTCTAATCTTTCAACTTGATCTGCTAGAGACTGTATGTTGTCAGTCTTTTTCATTGCATCTTGTTGGTCTTCTTCAAAATTAATTGACCCACTACCTGTAAATGTTTTTATTTTTATATTATGTTTTATGCTCATCTATTTCTCCTTTCTCGTATAGACTAATTGAAATAGGATAATATTTTTTTTCTTGTTTATCCCATTTTAATAAATTGTATTTACCATTTGTAATATCAGAAACTATAGAACACGCTACACCTATTAAAGCAGGATCACCTGTTAATAATAAATGATCACCTTCTTTAAAATTTTTTAATCCTTGTCTTAATTTATAAACTAAAGGACCAGGAGAAAAAATCATTTGTGAAAATTCTGGTAACAAAAAAACTAAATCACCATAATCTTTTGCACCTATAATATTTATTTTAGGAGTGCCTGCTTGGCTTCCTGCAATATGCTGTATAACATAAACTGTATTTTCTGCTTTCATGACTTGACATATAATTCATCATACCTTATATGTCAAGGTAGAAAGTTATGAATTACAAATTTAAATTAAAACCTTACAAGCATCAATTGACTGCTTTAGAAAAGTCATGGAACAAAGAAACGTATGCGTACTTTATGGAAATGGGTACGGGTAAAACAAAAGTATTAATCGATAACATGTCAATGTTATATGATAAGGGTAAAGTAAATGGTGCTTTAATTATTGCACCCAAAGGTGTTGTTAAAACTTGGTACGAACAAGAACTACCAACTCACTTACCAAATCATATAGAGAATGTGACCGTATTGTGGCAATCAAACATTACAAAAAAACAACAAGAAAAATTAGAAACATTGTATGAAATAGGAACAGCACTTCATATTTTAATTATGAATGTAGAAGCTTTATCAACTAAAAAAGGTGTAGATTTTGCAGCTAAATTTTTAAACTCACACAGCACATTGATGGCCATTGATGAGTCTACTACAATTAAAACACCTTCTGCCAGAAGAACTAAAAATATAATTAAACTAGGACGTATGTCAAAGTACAGAAGAATCATGACAGGTTCTCCGGTTACTAAAAACCCATTAGATTTATACACGCAGTGTGAGTTCCTGGATCCGTGGATATTGGATTTTACTTCTTACTACGCGTTTCGTAATAGATATGCAGAAATGAAAACGTTACATCTATCAGGTAGATCTATTCAAGTTGTACACAAATTTCAAAACTTAAACGAACTATCAGAAACTCTTAAAAATTTTTCTTACAGAGTATTAAAAGAAGATTGTCTAGATTTACCAGACAAAGTATTTGTTAAACGTCATATAGCATTGACACCAGATCAACGTAAGATTTATGAAGAGATGAAAAAGCAGGCCATTGCACACATGAATGGTAAAGTTGCATCTACCTTAACTGTGTTGACGCAACTAATGCGTCTACAACAAATAACTTGTGGCCACTTTGTAGCTGACGATGGTACTACTCAAGGTGTTAGTAGTAATAGATTAAAAGAACTTATGGATGTGTTAGAAGAGACAGAAGGCAAAGCTATTATCTGGGCTCACTGGCAACGTGATGTAAATAGTATTATAGAAGAAGTTAATAAAGTTTATGGTCCGGGGTCCATTGTTGATTATTATGGAGTCACTCCTCAAGAAGAAAGACAACCTAATATTAAGAAATTTCAGGACGACCCTAAGTGTCGGTTTATGGTTGGAACGCCTTCTACGGGCGGCTATGGCATTACTTTGACAGCTGCAAACACCGTAATTTACTATTCTAATGGATATGACCTAGAAAAACGATTACAGTCAGAAGACAGAGCACACCGTATAGGACAGAAAAAAACGGTAACTTATGTTGATTTAATTGCTGAAGATACTGTAGATGAAAAAATTGTACAATCATTACGTAAAAAAATAAACATAGCATCGCAAGTTTTAGGTGAAGAATTAAAAGAATGGATTTAACCTACGACTTTGCCGTCTTTCCATTCCATATCTGGTAAGCCTTCGCTGTATTTTTTTCCGTCGAAAGTAAGAACTTGTTTTCTGTTTGAATCTGATTCGTGATAAGATATGTGGACCCAGCCCCCTGCGGGGTCGTCTTTGTCGTAGTACTCCATTATTAATTGATCGAAGTCCACGTTATTTTGTAGCCAGTAAGCTGTCTTAATATTGGGCACGCCAAATATTTCTAGGTCGACCGCCTGGCCCTTGGCATGCTGCGATGTTTTTTTGCTGCCTATAGCCTCACAGAGCGCCTCTGAGCGGTATCCTGATGTAATCGTGACCGGTTTATCGAAATGTGCACGAAGTGGCTCTAAGACCTCATAACACAGATCTCCTAAAGCTTTAATCTCACCTGCTCCTGGTGTGTTGTCTATGCCCTTACGTTGCGCAGTCATAGAATTTGTCATCTCTCTTAAAGTAAAATGTTTTGAAAGCTGCATTTTAAAACCAACCTTTGTCTAATACCTTTTCTAATAGCAGAAGTGATACTGCCCCAACAGTACCCAATAACACCCAATAGATCTTGTCTATCTTACCGCCCAAATCGTGAATACCTCCATGCATATGTTTAACGTCTTTCTTTAAACCTGTAATATATCCATAAATAGAGAGTAAATGCTCTCTTGTAGTTTTAGGGTTTAGTTTATCTCCACTTGGCATTATGTTCTGCTCGCTATAATTTTTTCTTCTGGTGATAGTAAAGCTTCTTGTGTACGTGTCAAGTTCGTAATAGGGTTGACATTTGCCGCTGCAGTCTTAACGTTTGGCATAGGTGTGCCTGGTAATGGTGGTGTTTTTATCTCTTGTACTTGTGCTGTTTGAACTGTTTCACCTTGTGGTGTAACTCTTTCACTAAACAAATCCATAACACCATCTATGATACCTCTTTTAACTGGTGCTTCTGGATCTAAAGATTTTTGTCTATACTCTCTTTCAATTTTTAAAAACTCTCTTCTTGGAAAAAAGTATGATCCATTAACGTCACCTTCACCTTGTTCTTTACCAATCTTTTGTGCATCTTTAACTCTTTTCATCATACGTTCTTTGTATCCAGAGTAAGGAATATTTCTACCTTTTAAAATTGCCATTGCATTTCTTATAGACAAACCTCTTTTTCTTAATTGTAAAAACAATTGTCTTTTTGGTACACCAACTTCTATTGCATCTTTAACAACTTGATGAAACTGTTTGTTAATTCTTAAATTTTCTTCTTGTATGTCTCTAAATTCTCTTTGTAAAACTTCTGGACCTCTTGTTTTATAATCCTGTAAACTAAATAATTTTTCTGTTGAAGTAACTAATCTTTTATTTTTATTATATTCTGTAATTTTATATTGCATTGTTCTAGGCACATCGACATTTATTATTCTAATGCCAGAAAACAAAGCTAGCATTTCATCTCTTAAATCTCTTGGCACCCCACCTCTACTTACGTCTCCAGTTATTGCGTCTCCTATTTTTCTACCTGTAGAAACAACTCCAGGTTCAACACCTTTTAAAAAATGTATAAAACTTTTTTGAACTTTTTCACCTGCTAAATCTGTTGGAGAATAAACCATACTACCTGTTTTTGTTCTACCACTTCTACCACCAACTAAAGATCCTGCTGGTAATACATCCGTTATTCTTTCTAAAGCGATAGCTTCTGAAATAAATGGTTCAATTAATTTACCGACAAACCCATCACTAAATGGACTTAATTGTTGTAAAAGAATTTCTCCTCTTTTTTGATTAGTCATTTTCCCTTCTTCTAATGTTTTGATAGCAGCAGTAAATGGTTGTGTTACTGCATCGTACGGACTAAAATAAGAAAAGTTAATAGCTTTACCGATTCCGTCTTTCCATTTATTAATAGGTATAATAGTTGCTCTTGAGTTCCAAGGTGCAGATAAACTTCTTTTATATGCATCAATTTGTTCTTCTTTAACACCAGTAAGTGCTTGAGCTATTTGACCAGCACCTTCGTTAGCTCCACCTAATACAATTGATGCACCAATTAATCTTCTGTATCCTTGTTGTCTTAACAAAGGATTACTAGACATAGCTTCTTTCATTCCAATATCTAAAATATTTGTTGTTGTTCTAAGCATTTCCGCAGGAAACGATACGAAGTTACCAAAAGGTAACTTTCTAATATTTTGTACAAACTCTGGAACTTTACTATATGTAGGATACGTGTTTCTAATTTGCCATGCAGCTGCTTCATCTATTGCTTGATCAAAACTTTTTAACTTACCTGTAAACGTATCAAATTTTTGAAACTCTCTACCAGTTATTTCCTTGGTCCATTTTGCAATATCATCTACTTTATTATACATACTTTTCATTTGTGATTTTACATACTCATGACCATACCATTTCCAAAGGTTATCACCTCCAGCATATATTCTTGTAGCTGTTTTCATCATCTTTGTATTAGATAATTTATTTAATAAACTATCCATACTTTTAACTTTAGCTCCAGCTTTAATATCTTGTAGCACAGCTTTTAATTCTGAGGCCACAATGTTTTCATCAATAACACCAAGACGTATTTTATCTTCTAAATTTTTTATAAAAGCTTCTTCATTAATTAATTTACCTGCACCAAATATATCATCGAGTGTCATTTTTAATGCTTCAGTTACAGATGCTCTACCTCCTATATGTCCATTTGCTAATGGAAACATACTAGCCGAAGTTACGTTTCTAACTTGTGTTGCAGGTGAAAGAACAGTTTTACCAAACTGTGTAGCAACTTTTAATTGTAATAAATTTCTATAAATATCACTTTGTATAAAGCCATCTAATTTTCCGGGTGTGCCACGTAATGCATTCATAACTTGGTTAGACCCATATAATTTTGACATATTACTTTGTAATAAACCTAGTCCTTTTAATTTACCTACAGGACTTTTACCTGCATCTAATATGCCTCTGGCTACTGCGTCTTCTCTTGACTTGTACAACCAGCCTTCATCAGTTCCAAGTTTAGCTAGTTTATCTAACATTCTTTTGTTTACTGATTGTGTAATTGCATGAGAGGTAGTTGTTAACACAGATGATTTTAAATTATTTTCTTCACCTAATAATTTTTTAATTGCATCTGGTAACTCTTCTCCCGTTCTAATTATTTTGTCAGATTTTAAATCGTATTTAGATATACTTTTTAATAATTGTAAAGGATCACTGTTGTTTTGTTTACCTGATTGTAAAATAGATTTTACAATTTGTTCTGCATAAGCTCTTTCTTTTTGTGCTGCAGTAGCTTTACCAGGAAGACCTGCTGCAGTAAGTCTTTCTGTTTTATTTGCTTTGACAACATTTTTTACAACGTAGTCAATAGCCCCATCTAAAGTTTTTTTATCAGGAGCAAATTCAGGGTTAGTAAAAACAGCAAAAGATTTACGCATGTAAGTTTTTAAATTATCTAACATGTATTTTTTTAATTCTTTATCAGGTAATAACTCTGCAAAAGTTTTTTTAGTTTTTACTAATTCTTTATTTAAAGATGACGCACTATTTCTTAATATGTCAGGTAATGCATCTAATTTTTTTTGACCTTTTAAATAAGATAATACTTGATCTAGATAATAATCTTGGCTTGCAGGTGATGTAGTCTTTGTATTGTACAAAGCTTTATTTGCTTGAGCTAAATTGTAAGCTTTCTTTTCTAAAGATTCTAAATATTTTTCTATTGTTCTTGATCTAGCTTTTATTTCTCTTCTAGCCTCTGATGTTAATTGAAAACCTAAACCTGTTTTTTCTCCTACAGATCTAAATTTTGCTAAAAAATTATCTAGTTTTTTTAATCTTTTTTTTAATGGATCTGAATCTGCAACCGAAAACAATCTCCAATCATCAAACTTCGGTAGCTGTTCAAATTTTAAATTTCTTGTAAGTATTGGATTCATTATTTTTTCTGTTGTGTATGCACTAACATTACGTAATCCACGCACACCTTTAGCTAACTCAGGAGTTCTAGACAGAACAAAAGACAAAGGTTTCACAACTGCTGCGTCTGCAGCTTTTAAACCCATACCAGCCACGTACGCACCTGGTTTAAATAATCCATATTTTAAACCTACTGCCATAGGTTTACCCATCAAAGAAAAACCGCCACCAATTAATGTACCTTCAGCAGCAAATCTTAATCTATTTTTAAATCTTGTTGCTGCTAAATCTCTACCGCTCTTACCTTTTTCACTTTCTTTCTCTATAAATAAAGTATCCATCTCCGGTGAAGCTGCTAGAAAATCTGTAGCTCCAAAAGCACCGGCCATGTATCCTGCACGTTTAGCAATCTGTGTTGCCTTTTCTGCTTTAGATAATTTTCTTACAGCGTCTTTACCTTTTGCAATTGCTCTAGCTCTACCACCTATTTTAAATACTAAACCTCCAGGTATACCAAACTGCACACCTAGTTTTGCAAACTCACCAACTAAAGTTTCAGGATCTTTAATTTTATTTTCTTCGTATACTTCATCTAGTTTTGAAACGTAGTCTGTATCAAAAGCGTAATCAATTCCTGCTGTAACTAAATCACCTATAGAATATCCTAGATCTTGTACACCGCCATACAAAGATCTTTCTATTTCTTCAAAACCTTCTATGTAATCTTTTTCTTTAGGTAAATCTTTACCTTCAGATAATTCTTGTATTCTTTTTACTTTTAATGGATCAAATGGATTTGTTGAAAGAAGAGGTATAGCTTTTTTTAAACCTTCCCAAGTAAACTTAACTTCTTTTCTTGGTTTGTTTAACTTTCTTTTGATGGCTTTTTCTAATAAAACTTCACCAACTAATTCGTCTTCTGTTTTTTTTGGCTGAAAAGGTTCCACTTTAATCCTCCTGTGGTAGGACCAAGTTTACATTATACATTTGATTAAAATTATCTACATCTCTTTGTGTTTGAATATTTGCAAAATCTGAAAGTGCAGCTTTGCTTGTAGAAATTAAAGTCACAACATCATCTGTAATCTCTCTTGGTAATCTTGATCTTAATTCATCGTAAGTTAAATCTTGTGTTTGATTTTGGTTTTGAGCAACAGGAGACATTGGTGCAGTTTCTGTCATAGACGCAACTTCTTCTACAACTTCTCCGCCTACTTGATAACCTGCTCTACCACCATCTTTCATACCTTTTGGATATTCACCACTTTCTTTATAAGCTTTGTAATCTTCAAAAGTAAACACACCATTTGCAACACCTTTTAATATTGCTTCAGCAACAGGATCTGATTTTTTTTCTTTTGTAATTAAAACTTGTAACTCTTCGTTATTTGCTTTATCAATTTTTTTCTTTTCTAATATGTCAATTTCTTCATCAGTAATTGTACCATCAGTTTGTTTTGCTGTTAATTCTTCAATTTTAGAGTTGATTTCTATTTCATCACCCTGAAGTTTTTTCATTGTGTCTTGTGTTGCTTCAAAAGCAAATCTATTATCTTTGCCAGCTTCAGCACCAGCTTCTATTTGAGTTTCAAATATATCTGCAGCTCTATCTAGAACATCTCTTTTTCTATCACGTTCTGATTTTCTTTTATCTAATCGTTCAGATTCTCTAGCTGCTTGAAATTGTTTTAATACTGGAGATCCCGCTTTACCAAGCGCACCTGCTAAATTACCACCAGGTTGTGCAAGTAAATTTAAACCAAAGTTCATTAATGCACTAGATGCAGATCCAGGCATACCTGCTGATGCTTTGTAATCGTCTTCACCTAAATATGCTTTACTAGCTTTGTCTTGTGCTTCAATTAATTCTGCAAATGTACCACCATCTTTCATACCTGTTCTTGATGCGTTTAGTTTTGGTCCGTCAAGTCCTGATAGAATTCCAGAAGTTTGTTCTTGAAACTCGTGTCTAGGTGTACCACCCATTCTAAACATTGGTCTGTTTAATACTCTGTTAGCCATCTTATTTTAGTGCTCCAAAAATTCCTGCTAATGCCGAACCTGCTCCTATTGCTGTTTGCAATGGACTAGGATTAGGCACAAAGCTTTGTGTTGTTTGACCAGGGTAACCACCCATTAGTCCTGCAACTTGACCTGCGTATCTAGATAAATTTTCTTGAGGTAAGAAAGTAGCCTGCCTTGCTGCTTCTCTTGTTGCATCTTCTGTAGCTTGCTGTTGTGCCTGTTGAACTGCGCCCACTGATCCTAATGTTGAAATGTCTGCTCTTTGTAATTGTGGTAACAATTGAGCTAGACCTTGTTGATTACCAAAGTCTTGTTGTCTTGCTGCTTGTGCTTGACCAAATCCTTGTTGTAATAATCCTGATTGTAGTAAAGCTCTTTCTCTGTCACTTCCTAAATCATACTCAGCCATTTGTACACCTTCTCTACCACCACCGAAAGCTCCTGATGCTACTGCTTGATCTCTAATTCTTTGTCTGTTTGATGCTGCGTTTCTGTCAAACTCTGCAAGTGATGCATCAATTACTTGTGTTTGATATGGTGACATGTATTCTTGAATAGAACCTGCACCTGTTCCGCCACCAGCTCCTGTAAGCTGTTGTGCTTGATTTATAAATGGTTGATACGATCCAACACCTGAACCTGCTAATTGTGCAGCTTGTAATTGTAATGCATCTTGACCTGCAACTGTTGGTGCAAGGCCCGCTAAACTTTGTTGTCTAGTTTCAAATTGTCTAGCAGCTTGTTGTCTTGCTGCAAAATCTTTTGGATCTTCTCCCGGTCTTTGTGATATTCCAGTAAGTCCAACTGATACTGTGGGTACACCTGTAGACGCTACCAAGTTTTGTGCTAGATCAACACCTATATCTTCAATAAACTGTGGTGGACGCGTACGAGTTTCTGTAATGGCCATGTTATAATACTTCCTCTAATCTTTGTGATGTTTGAAACATTTTACGTGCGCCATCTAAGCCTTGCGGTTGGTCGTTTTCGGCTTCTAATTTACTCATAAGATTATACATTTTTTCAGCGCCTTTGTCTATATTTCCATCTCCGGCACCTCTAACAGCATCTGCTGTCATTACAAATTCATTTTTACTTAATCTAGCTGGTACGTCATCAGCTCTCTCTTTTTTACCTATTGGTACAAATCCACCTTCTTCTCTAAAGTCCATTTCCATACCTTTTAAATTCATAAGTCCACCTTCTTCTTTAGCTTGTCTTTCCGTGCCTCTATAATACTTTACAAACTCTCTATGTTTTGGATGCATTTCTGCAGCTTCTGGATTAATTTCAAATACTCTTTTCCAACCTTTATATTGTGGGTCGTTCTCTACATCTGACATACCGCCGTCAGCTCTAAATGCTATTGGCACATCACCTTTAGCTCCTTTTTGTCTGTACTCTTCTACACTAAATCCTGTGTTGTCATCAAAGCCATCACCATCTTCATCCTCGTATCCTTTACCTGCTAATGCTCCTGCAAGTAATCCACCACCTATAGATAGTCCAGCTAGTTTACCAATTCCTGCTCCAGCTATTTTTTTCTTTATTGCATCAAAACCAAACTTTTTAGCAAAGCCACCGAAACCACTACTTATTCCACTAAACCCACCTAACCCACCAAACATTAATGCACCCAAACCTATTTTACCAACAGGACTTTTAACAATTTTTTTAACAGCTCTTGTTGCTTTCTTAACTAACTTACCTAGAAAATACATTTGTCTTCCTGATTCAAGATCCATGATCCCACCTTCGTAAGGCATGCCACCTTCCATAAGACCAACACGTCCACCATCTGCTCTAAACGCAAGACCTAATTGAAACGGATCTTCTTCCTCTTCTACTTCTTCTTTTTTTTCTACAATAATAGGTGGTATGTAAGAATTGTCGTTTCCTCCTCCGCCACCTTCCATAATTCTAATTTGTTCATCAGTTCTTCCTCTATTTCTTAACTCTCTTAAATCATCTTGTGTTACTTTATCTTTTCCTGCAAGAATACCATAGTCTGCAGCTTTATTTAAAGTATTCATTGCAGTAACCTGCGTATCGGGTCGTGTTGAATTTAATAAAGCTTGTATAGCACTGTATGTACCTTTAGGATTTACGTCATATAAATTTGGTCTTGTTTTTTCTATTGATGTGCCCTTGTTACTTGTAAGAGTTGCTAATCCTTTATCTAAATCACTAAAATCATAACCATACGATGTTGCTTTATCTTTATCGTATCCTGTAACTTTGTCTCCATCAAAAGTGTAACCTCTTTTTTCAGCCATTTCTTTTCCTGTTAAACCATAATCATCTATAGGACTAACGTATTGTTCTATATCTTGAAATTTATCAAATGATCTTTTGGCTGCAAATTCTTTATTTTTTCTATTTGTAAATGCATTGAATCTTTCTATAGGTCCAACTTTACCGTCTTTATTTGTATCTGCATCATCAAACTCTACTTCAGATTTAGTTAAATCTCCGAAAGCTTCGTTTTCTAAATCAGCAAGATCTAGAAAATCTTTTACTTTTTTAGTTTTAGCTTTTTTAGTTTTTTGAATTTTCTTTTCTGTTTTAATATCTTTTTTCTTTTTTTCTTCTTTTCTTTTTTTTTCTTCAGCTTCTTTTGCTGCTTTGTTTCTTTCTTCTACAGCTGCTCTTGCTCTTGCAAAATCTTGATCTGAACCACCCGGTGCTCCACCAAAATCTATGTCTGAACCGCCTCCGTCGTACGTGCCTTTACCAAAATCTGTCCCTGGATCATTTTCATGTCCCATGTCTGGTCCATAGTATCCTGGTCGTTTACCATCTTTTCTTTTTTTTGCTAATTGATGACGGTGAACAGGTCCACCTTTTTTCATCATAATTTGTTTTGCTTGTTGTGCGTCTGTAATCGCCATTATAAATCTCCTGTACCGGCACCAATACCGATGTCTACTACTTTAATTTCTACGTCTCTTCGAACGTGCTCTTGTTTTGTTTCTGTTGTTGGATCGTCTATATCTAATTGTGCTTCTGCATCAGAGTTATATTCGACACCTGTTTTTGTATTTGTTAGTGTTATAATACATTCTGGAGTAATTACAGCAGTTCTTTTGCCGTTTATCATCTCGTATCTTACACTTGCTTCTGTTTCTTTAAATGACATTATATTTGATCCGTTGGTTGTGTTCTTAATATTTGTAGTAAAGACGCGGTCATTTTAATTTTGTCTGCTGTAGCACACTGCATTTTTAATTTATCTCCAGCTTCCAATACTATAATATTATTAAATGTAAGTAAATCAACACCTTCATTAGCATTTATACTAGCCACTTTATACTCAAAATCAGTAGAACTAGAGGCATCAAATACCTTTATAGTAACATCTAATGCACCACTATGAGTATTAAATAACTTCACAGTCTTAATAAGACTAGCTGTAGCTGTTGGAGATTCATACATATCTACGTCTGAACCTGCAGCGTTTAATAATTTTTGTACATTTTTATATATATTTGCCATTATGAAAAGAAGAAACTAAATCGTTCTTTTTCCTCCTCATTTTCTGTTAAGTATGTTGAGTTTAATTGCTCTATAACAGATGTTAAAACTCTGTTAATCTGTCTTTGATTATCTTCACTATATTCTTTTTTAGGTTCTGGTAATCTAACTACTATCTTTGTCATTATCTTTTACCATCCTGTTGTAAATCTATTTGGAATGTACCAAATCGCCATGACTCTGAACTTCCTGTATTTTCTATTTTTATACTAGCATATCTACCTCTTGCTCTGGTATCTTGTTTTGTTGTTGAAGAAGTAATTGTAAAAGGACTATACGTACTATTAGCAGTAGTAGACGACGGAAAATCTTTTAATCCAATTGTTACATTAGCATTTCCTGTAAGAGTTTTAAAGTCAGGCACAAATCTTCTCATTGCTAAAAACAATTCAGGTTGTTCTTGTTGTAAAGCTATATCATAAGATTGTATAAAAGATGTTAATGCTGTTGTACTACCATCAGGATTAATCTGATCTGTACCTATATCATGTTGAAAATAAACCGTTTGACCTAAACCAGATTCTCCAACTATACTTGGAAACGTTCCTGTTGCTGAAGAATTAAACTGAGTAGCATAAGGTTTAGGATAAACAACAGAATCAATCCAAGTAGTTCTAATTGAATTTACATTTTGTCCTGTGTACCAATTACCCATAGGTACTCCTTTAGATTCGCCGTAATTAAATACTACGTACCTATCATTAAATGTAGAACCTTGTGTTGGATAATACCATACAACTTCTGTGTAAAGATTATTAATACCAGCTGCAACTTGTTGACCTTTTGTAGTATCAAAGTCATCATAAACATAATCTTCTACACTACATGGTAAGTTGTTGACTGTACCATCAAATGCAAAAAACCCATTGTTGCCAAGCCAATATGCAACACCATCAATCTCAATAGCTGCGTTCTGTCCTATCAAACCACAGTTAGTACCAACTTGTTCAAAACCAAATGTAAATGGTGATCCAATAAATCTCATAGTGTACAATGCATTATCAGTCCAAATTAGAATGTTTTCTTTTGCAACTAATGCACCCATAATTTTTGTACCATCTTGTAATCTTTGTGTACCTGCAGTGTTTGTTGTTCCTGGTGCATAAGTATTAATTTGTTCTTGATTAGAAAATCTTATAAACATATCGTCTTGTGTTGTAGGATCACCAATAGTTGTTTCTGTTCCCATATGAATTAAGTGACGTGTTGTTGGTGATATCAAAGTTAATCTTGATGCAGTAGGGTTTCCTACATCTCCACTAATAGCTGTTACAAAGCCAGTGGTTAATGTAGATGCTCTTGTTGTAAATTTTGCTGCAATGTCAGAGTTCCATGTAAATGTTTTACCATTTGCAACTGTTGCAACTAATACTTGACCAAAGTTACTTAAAGACCAAAGTCCTGGTTCAAGAGATACTGTTGATGCTACAACCGCATCACCCCAGTTACCCCAGTCTGTTGCATTTTGAACTGTTGAATTAGTTGAGTGAGCTTGTCCATTAGAAGTTCCAGCTGTTGCTGTTCCTTTTGCACCTCTAGTAATTCCTAAAAATTGTGTAGCGTTTGTTGATGTGTATGTAATTAATTCTGCACTTGGTAAAGTTCCAACAGCAATTGTTCCTGCAGAAGGAAACCCTGTTGTACTATCTACGGTTACTGCTGTACCGGATCCACCTGTACCTGCTGTGTCAGCATTTAGTGATCCATCTAATTCTGTGCTTTGTGATCCTGTAACATTTCCTCCATAGTTTCCAATACCAAAACCATAACCATAAGATTGTGCAGAGGGTCCTACAGTTTCATAAGGATTAACAGTACAAGAACTTCCTGAAGTTAAATCTGATCCGCCACCGTTTGCTTCTGCTGATGGTGATGTAACTGTAAATGTTGTAGAACTTGGAACTGTTATTACTTGACAAAGTTTATCTTCAAAAGTTGACGCAGCAATACTAGAACCTGTTGGCATTGTTACTGAATCTAATTCAACAATATCTCCTATTTCTAAACCATGATTAGTTGATGTAGTAATTGTAACAGCCGTACCTCTAGTTGTGCTTGTAGTTATAGTAGAGCCTGTAAATTGAGTTTGTGCTCCAGCATTATTACTTTTAAAAGGTGTAATATCAAACAGAGCTCCTTCAAAATAGATAAGTAAAAATTTATCTGTTCCAATAGCTACGTATCTATTACCATCAAGATCTACGAATGCGTGTTGTTTTCTAGCTACACCACATATAGTATCACTCAATAAAGAATTCCAACCACCTACTTTTTCTGGTAAACCGTATCTAAATCTTACGTTATCTGAATCTACCCATCTACCTGCCGCACCGACAGATGTATCTTGTTTGTCGATTCCAGGTAAAAATTTTATGGAAGTCAGAGCCATGGTCCGTGCTCCTTATGCCGTGTTCGTTTTATATGCCCAACCTCTTGTCGAATCTACATATACCAATGTTACTGCTTGACCGTTTACGGTTAATACTAAATTTGAAGTTCCTGAATTAATTGGTTGTCCGTTTCTATCAAAAGTTAAATTGTTAGAATTAAAAGTTCCTCTAGTATCAATTACAGTAACTTCATCTCCAACTGCTGGAGAAGAAGGTAGATCTATTTCTATCGGGTTGGCTGTTGTATTTGCAAATATTTGCGCGCCAGCGACTGCAGCGTATGGACTATTAGAATCAGTTATTGTAGCATAACCTTTTTCAATAATAGCCGTAACTGTTTCTGTACCATTTGATCGACAAAGAACAGTTGATCCTGGAGGTATTGGTTGTGCAGTTCCACTTGCTGTTAATACACTCAAAGTTCTGTTTGATGTTCCTCTAACGGTATCATCTTTAATAATCCAAACTCTAGTAACACCAGAACCACTTGGCATTGTTAAAGTTCTATCTCCACCTAAAGTTCCATGTAATCTTAAATATGCATTTTTACCATTTGATGTTGCACCATCTGTTAATAATAAAGTAACACTACCTGAAGCTAGATCGATATCTTCTACTCCAGATGATCCTTGTTCCAAGATCTGTAAATTTGTATTTGTAATTCCGCCCCATTGACCAGCTTTTTCGCCGGTTGTAATAATTTCTAATTTTAAATCTGATGAAAATGTTGATGCCATATTAATTTGTATCTATTGGTGTCCAGACCATTGTTACACCTGGAACAATTGCACTCCATGTTATTGCCGCTACTTCACCCGTATCTAAAGACAATTCTACTTTAGTTGGATCTATATTTGCGTCAGCAGTTATTGTAACACTTCCCGTTGATAAGGTCAATTGGTTATCACTAGGAGTAATATCGACACTTGTAGAAGCATCAGCTGTTCCTGTATTTAGAACAACCTGACTACCAGTAGGAGATACGTTAGCGTCTGCTGTAATTGTTAATGTACCAAGACCTAATGTAAGTCTATTTGGATCAGGAACTTCTGTAATAGAATCTGCTGAAATAGCAGGATTACCTATGCTGATGGTAAGTGTATTTTTTATTACACTTACTTGTACATCGCCAGCCACTTGTGAAGTAGCAAACGGTAATGCCGATATTGCGTCAAATCCTAAACTCATAATATATCCTTAAAAGGAAGCAGGGGGTATGTGGTGGTGCCCTGCCTCCATTTAAGAATATATCATCGTTTAAACCAAGAAGGAAGTCCTAAATGTGGACGTTTATCAAACATATTATTTTTTGATCCTGGGGTTTTACGATTATTATAATGTAAGAATACTTGCACGCATTCTTTACCTTTAAATTTATTACGCCAATGTTCTAGCTCACAGCCAGAATAGACTAGCATATCGCCTTGTTTAAGATCTACTTTAATTCCTTTTTTGCCGGTCTTTCCAGATGGCTCTAGATATATAGGCCAATCATCACCAGCAAGATTCATAGTAGTTGATATTTCACAACTAAATCTGTCTTTGTGTCTTTTTAATTCATCACCTTTTTTATAAATTCTTGCATAAGTATAAGCTGGATATAATTTAAGTTCTGTTACCTTTTCCATTTCGGGCTGGCATTTTAACATTAAAGTTTCCATAGCTATATTAGAATACTGACTATAAGTATTTGGTATTTGACCATCTACTGGATCTTCATAGTATCCAAGTATATTTTCAAATGGAGAAAAGTATCTTGCTTGTCTACAAGTATCATAAACTTGTTTTTGCATTAAAAAATAATTTGCAATAAAAGATGCTAAGTCTTTTGATATAGCTTTACGAATAACTGTATACTTTTTCTTTTTAAACATCTTTTGCCATTTCTTTTGGTATAGCTGTTATATTCCAATGTATAAATCTGAAAGGCTCTTGACCAAAATCTACTGCAAATTCGTGTTCCAAGTACCCTGGAAATATAATTAATGTTCCAGGCTTTGGACGTAAATGAAATTGTTCGTGACCTGCCCATACACCTTTTAAGTCTGGTCTCATTTTTAATTTTGTACATCTTGCACCAGTCTTTGGTTCGTGAAATACAGGGTAAGAAGTTTTATCACTAGCTTTTAAAAAATAAAATCCTGATACGTGTTGATTCCAATGTATGTGTGCTGAATGATGACCACCACCTTTTTTAGCAAACTCTTGTACCCACATCTCACTAAACATAGTTGTGTATTGTTTCATATCATAGCCTTGATGATCTAAATACTCCCAAGATTTTTGACCAATGTAATTTCTAAAATCTAAAAAATCATTATCAGTTGTAAGTGGCGTTGAGTGATATGATCTTCCAAAGTCACCGTGTTTTTTTATAAATTCTTTTTCTCTTTTACGAGCATCAGTAATATATTTATTACTTGCTTTGTTTAACGATTTAACAAACTCTGGTTTTTCCTCATTCCATATTACAGTTGGAAAATAACTATTTATAAACATTATTTAAAAGGCCTCCCTAAATGCCATACCACAAGACTATATCTTGTGCCTGATGTTACTGGTTTAA
>Ga0181403_1000075_pt1 | contig 23039 bp, 41 predicted proteins | sample 26SPOviralmetaG_FD_130132 | JGI IMG/M metagenome (GOLD analysis project Ga0181403, IMG submission 130132) | Marine viral communities from the oligotrophic San Pedro Time Series (SPOT) site, San Pedro Channel, CA, USA - 26 SPOT_SRF_2011-09-28 | ecosystem: Environmental > Aquatic > Marine > Strait...
ATTGTTTGGGTCAATTAATTCAATTGTTTGATTCGAACGGTGGAGTATTTTTTGCATGCCTCATTAACCATGCCAAACGATTCATATTATCCTATTGTTTTTATACCAAACCTTGCTCTTTTGACTCAAACGGCATAGTTTATTCACCATATCCTACCATAAAACCACTATAACACACAGGCCCCGCTGCGTGATATTCATGTTTTTTCACTCTGCGTATACGTATACACTGTACACACACTTCCCTTAGTGTTAAGTCAGGCCTTTAACGTATACGTATTCAATAAGGCCTTTAATGTGGTTAACGTATACGTATAAGAGTGTCAATAGCCACATCTAGTCTACGTATACGTATGTGTCAATGCTGTCTATGTATACGTATAAGAGTGTGCTTAGTACACATAGGCCCCGCTGCAGGGTTATGCGTATGCTCGGGCGTACATGTGTGTATACGTTGATGTGGCTGTCTTCGTCTATCAACTTCGTTCTAAACAGATCAATTGGCTTTCTAAGTGGGGTTTAACGCCTTTAATATGTGATTAATAGGTTGACTTAGTGGATTCAATGTGCTATACTGTATAAACAATTAAGCATTAGTCAATGCAACATAAGGAAGCGAATTCAATATGATTCAATCTGCCCGTAGCTCAGCCGGATTAGAGCAACAGCCTTCTAAGCTGTGGGTCGGGGGTTCGAGTCCCTCCGGGCAGGCCAATCGCGCCCATGGTGGAATAGGTAGACACAACAGACTTAAAATCTGTCGGCCATAGGGCTGTCCCGGTTCGAATCCGGGTGGGCGCACCAACGCTGCTGCACTGTATGTACATGTTGTGTATACGTGTAGCAGCACACAGAGAGGAGGGCCTATGCCCAAGAAGAAAGCAGCACCAGTAGGACCGGTTGAAACCGTAGAGGAGTTCCTGGCCAGGGGTGGCAAGATCCAAAAAATAGCCTACGGTGAGCGTAGTTATGATTCAGCACAGCCTGGCAACAGATGGGGAGCGGGTCGCAAAAAGAAGAAAACACCACCAAAACCTCCAGCAAAATAAAGGGGTTAGCACAAGTAACCCCACAGCAGCATGTGCAGCACGTTACATAAAATGTACAATGTATATGATAAGCAACGTTACAATTGCACATGCTGCTTCCGCATGCGACTTACGTACTAGTACGCTAGTACATGTGTGGCGACAAAGGCACACAAGAACACAGTTGTGACACTGTGTTAGCACAGTGGGCTAAACGCAGCATGGGCAACTGCTGTAGCTGCTGTTACATGCATCCGGTGCGCTGTTGTACGCTGCGTAAATTAATTTAAATTATATGCACATTTTGGTTGACATTTTGGATAATGTGTAGTACTATGTATATATTAACTTAAACAAAACGGAGCGTAACACATGTTAAACAACACACTTATTAAAGCAGCAACTGAAACTGTAGACGAGGGCATACAACTGTACATAAACTTAGCGCAGCACAACTTGCAAGTTAATGGACGTAAGCTGGAAAGCATTACTATGTTTGCTGCTGCAAAGCAAGAAGATGACATGGACGACTTTTACTGTGACGGGGACTTAGCTGTTAACTGGGAAGAAGCAGACGATGCTGCGTATGAGGACGGCAACAGTATGCTGCTTATGCGTAACACGCACAGTGCGGACGAGAACACGGAGACAATGGGACAGTTTTACTGGGAACATTGCTTTGATGAGCAGCTAAGTACGCTGTTACAGCAGCATGGCTTTAGTGCAGCAGCAGCTAACGCAGTAAGCGGAAGTGAATGGGGCATGCAGGACGTGGGACGTGCGAGCTACGACGCATATGAAATTGCAGAGGAAGTACGTGCTGCACACAACATTACTGTAGCAGCGTAAGCAACTGTAGCTGCGCAGCACTAAGTTGTTGCGCAGCACACGCTGCACAGCACGGCCCCGCTGCACGTAATGCAACTTAGTAGCAACACCTGCGTGTAACTGTTGTGTGTTCTTCCGTGTCGCTTGTATCTTTCAATTTAATGTAAAGTTTTTGGTTGACAAATGCATTCAATGCGTGTATACTGTAAGGACAATAAAGCATTAAAGGAGCGTTAAACATGTACTTAATATACGATAAAGAGACTTCAAGAATACTTAGTAAGGAGTCAAAGCACTGGCAACAAGCAGCGTACAAAACAATGAGTGCAGCGAGTGCAGCACTAACACGTATGCAAAAGAAGTATGCGCTGCGCAACGCAGGCGATGCAGCACAAGGGCCGTTGTACACAGCAGCCATAGCGGAAGCTGACTATTACTACAAGAACGTTGAGAAGTTCGTGACTAAGAAGAACATGATGTCGGGTAAAGAATATACAGAGAGTGTTAACACTCCCAGTTACATGTCGCCAAGCAGCGAGAGCTACTGGAGCATGTAGAGACGGTGACCCCGCTGCTAGGGTCAGCTAGGTGGGCTGCGCAGCATGTGCTGTAGCCGAACAACGTGGAATAAGATTCAGTTGTGCAGCATACAACAAAGGAGAACACCCTTTAACACAGCAGCGTGTTAAGAAGGTGGGAAAACAGCATTAGACTTAAACGTTTAATGCTGTTTTTTTGTTTAATAGGCTTTAAAGTGTTAAAGCGTTTAAAGCAACGCTGCACACGCTGCTTAGTTACTTAAATGCGTGTAGTCTAACAACTTAATGTTTTGCATTGCAGTGTTAGCAACTACACTTTCGTACAAGCTGTACTCTTCGTCGTAGTACGTAATGTTGTTAGTAAAACATTCCATAACGCTGCTAAGTGCTACGTACTCGTCGCAGTCGCAAAAAAAAGCATACAGTGCTGCTAGTTCCGCATATATTTTTGCACTGTTAACAAAGTAGCTGCTGCTAGTGCCGTCTGCTTCCATAAGCTGCAAGTTGTTGTAAGCATTTTCTACTACAGCAAACAGTGTTTGCCAGTGTACACTTTCTACAGCGGAAGTTGTTTTTACTTTTATAGTTTTTATTTGTTGCATGTTACGCTCCGTTTTGCAATTGTTTATACTGTACAGTATACACTAGTTTTGTCCAAAATGCAACCAAAATGCATATGCTGCTGCGCTGCTGCTGCTGCAACTTGCCCACCATGCTAAACCACGTGCCACAATCTTTCTGCTCTTTTGCTCTCTTTTTGGCAAATGAGGGGTTGACATATATAGCAACTGACCTTATACTGTATATAACAGTTAGGAAAAAGGAGCGAAAATATGCAGATAGAAGTTATCCACAGTGCTTTTGAAGAAGAAGCAGAACATGTAGCCAACGTGGCTGCACCACAAGCTGATGTTATGGAGGCCCTGGAGTATGCATTTAGGTATACTAATAATGTAGAGGGCAGCTGGAGCATGAAAGTAGGCGGCGATGCTAATGATGACGTCGATGTTATCAAACCCTTATATAAGGACATGGGCCACCGTAGTACTAGCGTGGGCGACCACATGCGAGTAGACGGCCAGCTTTATATAGTAGCCAACATGGGCTTCAAACCCGTAGAGGAAATTAAATTACGTCAAATGTTTATTTAGGGGTTGACAATAGTTAATAAAGAAGGTATACTGTATACACAATGAAACATAAGGAGCGAAATATGTCAAAAATGATTAAGTTTACACAGAGCGGATTCTACAATATCCGTGGTAACCCTACTGATGTGAAGCACATGGAATTTCCATTGGTAGAAGATTGGAAGCATGGTAGCGATGGTATCGGCTATGTTACAGTTGATGGATCACATCAACCAGGCTTTCCAACTAGAAACATCAGGGTCAAATGCGACCAGGGTGCATTCACACTAGTTAAAGAAGGCAAGTCGGCCAAGGTTGCAGACGAGACAGATGAGCAGATCATCGAACGAACTCGAAAGCGATTTGATATCCTAGAAGACATGACCCAGGCTGTTAAAGAAGGCACGGTACGAGCAATGATCGTTACAGGCCCTCCAGGTGTTGGTAAGTCTTTTGGTGTTGACAAGGTGCTTCATAAGGAAGACCTGTTCAACTTGATGGGCCAGCGAAAGCCTAAATACGAAGTGGTCAAGGGTGCAATGAGTGCCATTGGACTTTACTGTAAGCTCTACGAGTATGCAGACAAAGGCAACGTGGTTGTATTTGATGACTGTGACTCAGTATTATTAGATGACTTGAGCTTGAACATTCTTAAGGCGGCGCTAGACTCTAGCACGAAGAGAATGATTCACTGGAACACAGACAGTTCCAAGCTTCGTAACGAAGGAGTACCAGGTAGCTTTGAATTCAAGGCTGGTGCGATCTTTATTACGAACATCAAGTTCGATCACGTCAAGTCCAAGAAATTGCAGGACCATTTAGCGGCTCTAGAGAGTAGATGTCACTATATTGATCTGCAGATGGACACAGAACGTGAAAAGGTTCTAAGGATCAAGCAGATTGTGAAAGACGGTATGCTTGAGTCATACGAATTCAAGAACGGAGAGCAAGACGAGGTTATTGACTTCATCGACGATCAGAAGAAGAAGTTGAGAGAGCTTTCATTGAGAACCGTTCTGAAGATTGCAGATCTTCGAAAGTCATTTCCAAAGAATTGGAAAGAGATGGCAGAGGTGACTGTGATGAAGACTGGGAGGGCTTAATGAAAGACGGTCCAACCAGATACGGGTTTTTGCATGTGCTGGTAGCCTTAGGGCTACTGGTAGCAGGGCCCTTTCTAGTAGTATGGGCAATGAACATCCTTTTTGGATTGGGCATAGGCTATACTTGGCAGACGTGGGTGGCTACGGTCATTCTACTTGGTGCGGCTAAGGCGTCCGCTAGTAAATTGGACAAATAAGTGTTTGACATTGACACTAATTGGTCTTATAATAATATAATAGTTGAAAAGAATTAATCGGCTCAACATCATAAAGGAGATAATATGAAACGTTTTAATCCTAAAACAAAAACTTTTAAGGTATTTAATGCCTTGTATAACGGTCAGGCCCTGACTTCTTCGAAGGCGAAGACAATGGGTGTAGGTAACTTGGCTGCTGAAGCGTCTAGAATTAGACAATCAGGATATGCCGTATACTCAAACACTAGAACAGCTGGTAACGGCGTGAAGGTAACTGAGTATGTTATGGGCAAGCCATCTAGAGAGATTGTAGCTCTAGGTTATGCCGCTAAGGCAAAAGGACTTTCTTTAGACACTATCTAAAGATAAGAGATACAAAAATCTAATCAACCCGATTCGCTCCCGGGGCAGATTTTTGGGTAGGCACACGTTGATGTGCCTATTTTTTTGGCCGAAACATCTACATTAGGGGTTGACAAATTGGACAATAGAAGGTATAATGTATATAACAATTAGGAAAAAGGAGTAAATTAATTGTTAGGAAAAGGTAAATTAGGGGTTGACAAATACACTAATAGACTTTAATATAGTAATATAAGCTGAAACATTAAACAAAGAGAGGTCAATTATGAGCGATATCAGTATTAGACAAATGGGTCCTAAAGCGGCCAAGAGAGCAATAGCTTTCGCAATCAAGATGAAGCGTCCAACCTTCCTATGGGGTCCTCCAGGGATTGGTAAGTCGGATCTTGTAAGCCAGATAGGCACAGACACTAACCGAGAGGTTATTGATGTGAGGTTGGCATTATGGGAACCTACAGACATTAAGGGTATCCCTTACTTCGATAGCAATACGTCTACAATGACGTGGGCACCCCCGGCAGAACTGCCAATGGATCCTGCCAGCAAGGCGATCCTGTTTTTAGATGAGTTGAACTCAGCACCACCGGCAGTACAGGCCGCGGCATATCAGTTGATACTTAACCGTAGGGTTGGTACTTACATATTGCCAGATGGTGTAGACATTGTGGCCGCTGGTAATAGAGATGGCGACAAGGGTGTGACATTTAGAATGCCTGCTCCGTTGGCGAACAGATTCGTCCACTTGGAGATGAAGGTAGAATTTGAGGACTGGTTGGACTGGGCAACTATGAACCGTATCCACGAAGAGGTGGTTGGTTATGTAGGCTTTGCCAAGCAGGACTTGTATGACTATGATCCTAAAAGCCCGAGCAAGAGTTTCGCAACTCCTCGTTCTTGGTCTTTTGTTTCGGACATGGTCTATGATGAAGACATCGATACTGAAACACTGACTAACCTAGTGTCAGGTGCGGTAGGTGATGGGTTGGCTGTGAAGTTCATGGCTCACCGTAAGATTGCATCGAAACTTCCTAAGGCTGATGACATCCTAGATGGCAAGGTTGAGGATTTAGAGATCAAAGAGATCTCAGCGATGTATTCATTAACAGTTTCACTCTGCTACGAATTGAAGGACAGAGCGGACAAGAAAGTTCAGGGTTGGGATAAGATGGCTGACTGTTTCTTCAAATACATGATGAAGAACTTCCCAACTGAGCTGGTTGTTATGGGTGCGAAGACAGCCTTAACAAATTACGATTTGCCATTGGATGCTTCGAAGATGAAGAGCTTCGAAGAGTTCCATTCAAGATACGGCAAATATGTAATGAATGCAATGGATGTGGATTGACCTCCGTCCTTGCATTTTGGGTCAGGGCTTCAGCTCCCTGGCCCACCCTTAGGGGTAAATTAGGGGTTGACAGATTGGATTATAGACCATATAATGTATATATAAACTTAGAAATTAAGGAGCGAAAATGAACCAGACAGAAGAGAAATTAACTACCGCAAGGGTAGGATTACTTTTAAAGGCTCCATTCTTTGGCAATATGGCTACTAGAATGAAGTTGATTGATGCCAGTGAATGGTGTCCGACTGCCGCAACTGATGGCAGAAACTTCTTCTACAATAAAGACTTCGTAGAGAAATTATCCACAAAGAAATTAGAATTCCTATTTGGGCATGAAATAGGCCATTGTGTATTTGATCACTTTGGTAGAGCAGGTAGCAGAGATAGACAACTCTGCAATATCGCTCAGGACTATGCCATCAACATTATTCTAAAAGATGAGAAGATTGGTGATGTGATCGACGAAGTGAAGATCTGTTTGGATCCTAAGTATAGAGGTCTTGCTTGGGAAGAAATCTACGACAGTCTATACGAAGAAGCTGAAGAGATTGGTATGGACGAGTTGATGGACCAACTAGGTGATTTGCTCGACGATCACATCAATGGAGACACTGGTAGTGATAGTCCAGATGCACAAGGACAAGGGAACGGAAAGGACAAGAAGGGCAAGCCGATCTTAGGCAAAGAAGATAAGCAGAAGATCAAAGATGAGATAAAAGAGGCTATGATTCAATCAGCGGCGGCGGCTGGTGCTGGTAAGACTCCGGCGGCTATACAGAGATTGATTAAGGACTTGACTGAGCCTAAGATGAACTGGCGTGAGATCCTTAGAATGAATATCCAGAGCTTGGTTAGAAATGATTATTCATTCACTCGTCCTAGCAGAAAAGGTTGGGCAAGTGGCGTGATACTTCCAGGGCTTATGAATGATGAGACCATTGACGTTGCGGTATGTATTGATATGTCAGGTTCGATAGGCATGGACGATGCAACTGTATTCCTAACAGAGATAAAAGGCATCATGGACCAATACGAAGATTACAATGTTAAGATATGGTGCTTCGATACAGAGGTCTACAACTATGCTGAGTTCAGTGCAGATGCTGGTGACGGCATTGAGACATACGAGCCCAAAGGTGGCGGTGGTACAGAGTTTATGGTCAACTGGGACTTTATGAAAGAGAACGGCATTGAGCCTAAGAAGTTGATTATGTTCACAGATGGTTATCCGTGGGGTAGCTGGGGTGATGAGAACTACTGTGACACACTATTTGTCGTCAAAGGTAATACGACAGCAGAGGCGCCCTTTGGTCAGACAGTAATATATGAAAAAGATGCTGAACTTAGGGGTTGACACTTTGGACGAAAGAAGGTATAATAATACTATTAATAAGGCAATATAAGGAGCGAGAATGAGCAGAGATATAAAACATAGCGACCCAATCCATGTAATAGGATACAACGGGCAAGGTACAATCAAGTTTCCAGTCAAGGGATACGAAGACAGAGAGCATTGTATCGTCAAAGCTGAATACAAATCCAACTGGCGAAATGAAGACAAGTATTGGGACATTGATATCGAGCTTCCACGTTGGGGTAGAGATAAAGATGCAGAGCCCTGCAATATCCAGACTTGGAAGAATACCCAGGCTGTATTAGAGCAGGCCATCAAGCAGGCTGAAATGCTGAAGGAGGCTATTCCAGACCTAGAGCATCACAGGAAGATTGGTGAAGCTGATAGAGAAGCGAAGAGGCTCAAAGAGGAAGCCGAGAAGCAGGCATTGATTGATGCTGACAAGCCCGTAGGCAAGAAGCTGGCTAAGGCTATATGCGATCAGATGGTTAAGCAGGCCAGAGACACCAAAGAGGATAGCCAGGCTATCACTTTCCAGAGCAGAGGCAAGAGGCGTTCTAAGAAGATGAGGGTAGTATATACTTGGTCAGGCTTAACGCTATTCAACTGTGAGTATAGTAGGATCAGTCGTAAGTATGCGATGGAACTGTTGGCTGATGCTTGGATAGACAGCGTTGATACAGGTGACGTTGCAGACAGCATACCGAATGCTAAAATGGCAGGATTTATGATGGGCGGGTCTAATAAGTAGACCAGGCACCGCTGCTAAGGGGTCAATTTAGGGGTTGACAGTTTGGTAAAAAGAAGGTATACTGTAAGTATAATAAGGCAAAGGAGCGTAAGGCATGAAGAAGATACAAGACATAATAACTGGGATCCACAATATACAGACCAACGAGGATCTCAATCTAATCGTAGAGGCTGTTAAGCTGAAGCGTCAATACTTAGAAAGAACGGCTGTTAGGCAGTTCATCGTTGGCGAGAAAGTTCAATTTACCAATCGTAGGGGTGTACCAGTAGGTGGCACTATACGAAAAATCAACCGTAAGTATATCGTAGTAGACACGCCTGTAGGAGGCTACAGAGTGCCTGCGACTATGCTAACTAGTCAGGAGGCGTAATGATTAAGGCAGTTATTTTTGCATTGATCGGATCCGCAATCACGTTCATGTATCTCGAAGGCGACATTACAGGCTGGACAGATGCAGGGAAGAAAGCACTTAACGAAGGTGCTCAGGTGATTGTAGAGCAGACATCCGACTAACGGTTAGGGGTAAGAGCATGAACTATAAAGGCTTTACATACGAACCATGGGACGACATCGAGCCCGACAATCGTAAGATCTTTCACGAGATCCACTACGAAGGCTCCGAAGTCCAGAGTCCGAATTGGTTTAGTAACATAAGTCCGTATAGACATGCCACCCGTTCCGAATTTGAGCAGGCTGTTAATGAGATTTATTTTCCGATTTGGATGCAGAAAAAGGTTGACAGATTGGACAATAGGTAGTATTATATACATATAATAAAGGCAAAGGAGCAAAGGCATATGAGAAAACTAATAAAAATAGGCACAAAGGTTGACAGTAGGTTTGGTGAAGCCAAAGTGACATCAATTGATCTTTGTGAGAATGCAGGCGAGAAAGAAGGCATCCATGTTGAGAAGATATGGGTTGACCTTAAGGATCGTTGCATATTCGATCTAGATAACGGGCACTGGTGCTACGGTTATCAAATTACACCACAGGAGGTTGCTAATGCCTAACTGGTGCAATAATAATATCACTATCTCAGGTCCAACTGAGAAGATGCAAAAAATCTATGACACTTGTAAGTCTGAGGGAGACCTAGGTCTATGCTCAGCACTGTATCCGCAACCTAAGGAGATCTTTACAGGTAACCTAGGAGAGAAGGAACGACAGGAGTGTATGGAAAAGGGTATACCTAACTGGTATGACTGGAACAGTTCTAACTGGGGCACCAAGTGGGATGCCGATATGGAAGACTGTGAAATAGAGCATAACAATGATGGCACATCGATCATCACAGGTGCGTTTGACAGTGCGTGGGCACCACCAGTAGGAGCGTATGAACACTTCTTTGATCAGAACCCAGACTGTCACCTAGAGGCTATGTACCATGAAGGTGGATGCAACTTCGCTGGCATGTGGGAAGATGGCAATGATGATCATTATGATCTAGAAGACAGTGCCGATAAGATCGAAGCACAGATACCGACAGAGCTAGACGAAGCATTTGGTATCAGTGAGTGGGCTAGGGAAAATGAAGAACCCGAAGAGCTCAGCACATGGATGAATGAAGGTAATGAAAAATTAACCAAGCAGAAGGAGTCAGCATAATGAAGAAGGTAGATTTAATCGTTGAGTCTTTGGCTAGGTCAGAGAAGGAAGAGGTTGAAGCAGTGGTAACCAAGCTGGTAGCAACTTATCCTAATTTGGCAGAGAACTTGTTGACCAACATAGGTTTTGAACTTCAGGCGATGGATGCTAAGGCAGAGGAAGAGTATGTCTAATCCAACACCAGAAGCCAAAAGAAGATACTCGTTCACATTCAATATTGAGTGTGCGTCAGAAGGTAAGGCTGACCTAGAACGAGTAGAGCACTTGCTCGACTTACATTTACAAGAGCTGATTATGGACGATGAGTTTGTATCAGAGCTTGGTGAGACGCAGGCAGTGACTATCCAAATCTTAACCAATCCTGGACAAAGGGGTTGACAGATTGAATAGGATCTGCTATAATAACAACGTGGCACATGTCACATTAAACACACACAAAGAGAGGCAATTATGAGTACATTAAAGAAGTTTTCCGTAGCAGGCGTAAGCACGTCACCAACAGGAAAGACCAAACTAAGGTTTGCGAACGATAGCATGAGGGTCAAGATCCTTGCTAAGAACGGACATGAAGGGATCAACCTGATCAACCTTCCATATGAAATGTCCAAGCACGACATCGCGAAACACTTCGTTGAAATTGATTTCGCTAAAGGCAATGAGGCAACTGAAGCCGCTATTGCTTACACGGCAAAAAAGAATCCTGCAGTAGAGCAGGACGCTCCGTCCACAGTTGAAGTTGATACTCCAGAGAGTATCCTTGCTGAGGACATACTAACGTCTTAACCGATTCGCTCCCGGAACAGACGTTAGTTTAGCCCTGGGATTGTAGACTAGAAAAGTTTGCACCCAGGGCTTTTTTTTGGTTGACAACCCAATAAGAGTATGCTATATTGGATACAGTTAATAAGGAGAGCGACAATGCAGACTTTGAACGTACACTTTTTAAACCGTGGATTTGGAACAGATGATGGCTATAAGCAGGTCGAGGCTGTGAATATGCGTGTATGCGAATACACTAGCCGTCCACAGGCTACAATAGCCAGCCCGTATTTCCCAGGAGATACGCTCACTATCCAATATCAAGGTGATGAATGGGTGTGCGATTTAGACTAATTAGGGGTTGACAAATTGGATAAAAGACCCTATAATATACTTAACAATTAAACAAAGGAGCGAATAAATGGCTACAAGATCAGCAATTGGTTTTAAGAAAATAGACGGAACTATCGAAGCAGTATACTGTCATTGGGATGGTTATCCTGCACATAACGGTAAGATCCTAATGAACCACTACCCTGTGGAAAAGACTCAGCGTTTACTAGCAGAAGGTTCGTTGAGCAGCCTACGTCAAGAGATAGGCGAGTATCACCCATTCGACGCAAAATACAACGATGAACCAGAGCTGCCTATGAGCGAGAACTGGTGCATGTTCTATGGACGTGATCGTGGTGAGTCAGGACAAGGCAGTCACACATATAAAGACGCCCAAGACTATACTGAGAACTTCCACGTTGGTGGAGTTGAGTTCTTCTACTTGCAAGATAGCAGTGGCCAGTGGTTGGTGCTAGATGTGTACAAGGAGGACAATATATGGGATTTCGTAGAAACCCGTGTAAGTCAACAGGAAGCAGACCACGGAGTATGTGTAGAATAGGGGTTGACATTCTATCCAAAATGTGGTATACTGTAAGTATAATTAGAAACAAAGGAGCGATATAGATGACAAATTTTGTAGTAATGACCCAGGGCTTAGAGAACTACGGTGCACACGCAGAGAGCGGTGCATTCGCAGACAATAACCACTATTGGAAGTTCAAGGGTGGAACCACTTATATCGTTTCGGACGTTGAACGTGAGCAGGATGCGGTTGCATTCGTAATGGCCGCGTTCAGCGAGAATGGCATTGGATGGAAAGAGTTTCCATGTCATAGGGAAACAGAAGCTGATTGGTTGGCTGGCATGGCTGATGACGATCAGGACTATCAGGACTTCCAGAAGGAAACCGCCTACAAGGTGAGTCCTACAACTGGTAACAAGACTACCAGGTACAAGGAAAGGGAGGCAGCATAATGTTAGAGGTCATCGGCTTTATAGCAATTGGTTATTTGATATTCAAGTTCGCCCCTATTATCATAGAAGCAGGATTCAAGTTTGCTGTGATCTGTTTAGGATTCGTAGCATTCTTGTTCATATGTGCATGGATATGGGGTTCACTGACGGTGTTAATTAATTAATCATTTTGGTTGACATCCAGCGATTTTGGATGTATAATATAACTTATATTAAACAATAAAGGAGCGAATATGTATAGTATGTTTTCAAAAGAAGGTAATGAGTTGGTAGGTCGTATCGTGGATGCAGCCAACAAGCTCAAGCTGGATGATGGTGCTGAGCAGGCATTTGCGTGGGCAGACCACCAATTGACCAAATTGGCATATGGTGAGAACATGGGCGAAGCAACTGACACCGCGGTGAGAGAAGCGGTATATGAGGCGGTGTGCTCATGAGCGAATACTTTGCATTTTTAGACTCCTTGAGAGAGTCAGGTCAGATCAACATGTTTGGAGCGCCTAGTGTGCTCCAAGAAGCATTCGATCTCCCCCGTCAAGAAGCACGTGATATAGTCAAAAGCTGGATGGAACAGTTCGGAAAATAGGGGTTGACTTTTATCCAAAATGACCCTATAATATATATTATATTAACAATAAGGAGCGCGATATGAATACAGTAACACAAACCCAAACAGTCCTAGCACAGGATCCTAGCAGTCTTACAGTAGAGGACATCCAGGACATAGTGGCTGAAGCAAAGACAGCAGCAGCATCAGCAGCTGCCAAGTTCTTAGCAGAGTGGACAGAAGGCACAGGCGGCAATGAGTACGGTGAGCCAATGTACTGTGGTTTTGCTTGGATCAACATATATGGTATTAAAGGCAATACCAAACTGGGCAAAAGGTTTAAGGCAGCTGGTGTAGAACGTAGCTATGATGGTAGCCTACAGATATACAACCCAAGCGGACACAGAGGCCAGAGCATGGACGTTAAAGAAGCGGGCGCAGAAGCAGCCGCTAACGTGTTCACCAAGTATGGTTTCAAGTGCTATGCAGGAAGCAGAGCTGACTAATAATAAACAGGAATTAGGGGTTGACAACAGCCCCTTTTTCTTATATAGTATAACAATAATAAACAAATGGAGCGAGCAATGAAAACAATTATAAACAGTTTAGCAGGCATATTAATAGTAGTAGGCATTATGGCTATGGCCGGTAGTGCTAATGACTGTGATGGTGCATGTATGGAGACAGCTAACACACTAGGTGAGATGCTAGTAGTAGCAGGCGTAGGCCTAGCAATGACACTGTTTGGTGGCATGATCCTATTAGTAAATGGACAAGAGAATGCGTAAGGTATTAGTAGTCCTAGTCAGTGCTATGTGCTTGGGTGCATGTAGCACAATGGACACACCATATGACCCTAACATACGTAAGGGCCAAACACTGTTTGAACAGATCCCAAACAACACAGATGAGTCACACTGTGCAGGACACCTTAAGCCAGAACAGCGAGAGAGCTGGCAGACAGGTCGTTGCTAATGTACAGGGTCTACTACACTGTGGACACAGTAGAGCAGCTTGAAGGCTTCTACGAAACACAAGAAGAAGCCGAGGAGGTAGCACTACATGCCTCAGAAGAATACGATGCGGAACGTGTTGAGGTTCGCGATCGTTTTGATAATATTATTTTTGTCATCGATGATGAGGCGGTGGTCATGCAAGAGGCGACCGGTATATAGCTATACGTAGCGTAGCTGTTTTTTAGAGGCTAGTGGTCTAGAATCACCACCCAGAAATGATAAGTACTTCACCCACATTTTTTGCGCAGCAAATTTTTTGACCTGTAGACCCATTTTGGGCTGTACACCCACTTCTACTCTGTAAATACAGTAATGCACACAGTAACACTACAGTTTAAGGACGATTCCAAATCAACACAGTATAAAGATGCTATAACGCACACAGCCAGCATACACTTACTGCTAAAGGGCATACACACATCGCAAAACACCGCTAATACGCTTATACTACACGATGATAAGCAATTAGTACAAACACTGCTGTTACTGAGCAACTCACCGTTGTATGACGCTGTATGCGCTTCTAAGACACCTAAATAGTACACTATAATCGTTTACATGCTAAATACTACTGTAACAAATGAATATGGATCACATGTAATCAAATTAAGTGCATTGTGCTTCGAAGAGTAAGCTATATAGAAACTAGTGCATGATGGAACATTCAGCTTGTTACACTTATTAGACTAGGAGAACATAACAAATGCCAGTAAACACTCATACACATGTATTAGCAATGGCTCGTAACTTAACTACAGGACAAACTGTCAAAGAACAGGATCTTACTGGTCATAGGTTCTTAAACAATCTACGAGGTAAAGATTGGTGTCAACAGGTAGCTGATAAACTAGCAGCTCGTTTGGACAGTCGTGTACCAGGTGGTTGGGAAAGCATAGTACAGCCTTACACTCCGGGCGTAAACGTACTAAACAACACACGCAAATTCAAAACAAAATAAATTCACTCAGGGATTACACTAGGTGAAACTCTAGTGAACAGTCACGAGGTCAGTGATGTCGCTACCGTTTTTGCTGCGCTATCGCTACGCTGCTTCGCAGCCCTTTAAAAATCGCGAACTGCTTCGCAGCTTTTTGAGCTTACCGCTTCGCGGCTATGCGTTTGATGAGAAGGGGGAGATACACGCTCACAGCAACAAATCCCCAGAACACAGCCAGCACAGTAGCATAGAACTTCCAATTGTCAAAGTCTAGTATGATGCCGCCTGTAACACCACCGATCCACATGTAGTCCAGTGTGCCGTGTATGCGTTTCCAGCGATCGCCCAGTGTGTCTATAAGATGTTGTCTTTTACGTGCAAACCAAGGGTGTACATGTCGCATGATCACGAACCCTTCGTTAAGAACCATAATTGTAAAGCCTATCCAAAATAAAATCATTGTATCACCTGCTGTGCTATCACCATCATGCTCAGCCATATCCATAGTGTGTTGAATCCAACCAACGTGGGCAGCAGCTTCTTGTTACTGGCCCATATTAACGTTAGGCTTGTAAAAAGTGCTACAAAATAGAACTGCCAAATTTGAATGCCAAATATCAGACCCGGTATGATTATGATGGCCTTGGCTATCCAACTTGCTGCTTCGATTATATTATAGTTTGTCCAATACTTGCGTGTGAACCACATAGCATAACAGTCGCGTATGTTCTTCCAACCTACCACTGTATAGATTACAGTTGTAAGCACTATCCACGATATAATGGCAAAATAAACTTGTTCGTTTGTCATGCTACTATTTAAAATAACAGTTGACAACTATAAGCAAATGTGGTATAATTATAGTTATACAGGCGGCTATAGCTCAGCTGGATAGAGCGTAGGTTTGCGGAACCTAAGGTCAGGAGTTCGAATCTCTTTAGCCGCGCCATTATTGTATTATAGAGGGAATCGAATATGAAAACGTTTAGAAAGTCTCTTAGATTAGCACGTAGCACACAAGCACGTAAAAGAAGAAAACTTACCAAAGATATTGTAGAAGGAGTTACTCAACGCCGATGGGGGCGATTGCGTAAGCTACGCAAGAACCAGTAATTCTATAAGCCTAATGTAATTAGCAACGATTATACATAACGGGTTTTTGTTCTGCATCTAGTACAAGGTCTCTTGTGTCTTTGTACTGTGCTACCATAACACCTCTACCGCCATTAGATCCTACAAACATGCAAGGTACAACTTCACGGTCGTTATGTGTTCTGATATGATGTCTAGTAACAATCCCACGCTTTTTTATTCCAGCCATAAATTCCTTTGACTGTAGTTATGCCTAGGCTTTCAATTGATAGGCATAATTAACTGAATCGTTATTAATACGCCATTTGATAGCGCCATTGCGTAGATGAAAACGTTCAGCCATCTCAGTAACAGGACTGAGTGTAACTAGATTTTTGATTTCAGGTTTATTGTTTGTGATCCATTCAGAAGCATCAAGTATTAACTGTCTACCACTACCTTTGCTATAACTCCATATGGTATAGAATATAGCAGTGTCAGCATCTTTAGCAGTGCTTCTATCAGTCATGTCGCTTACACTGTCTGGTATTCCTTTGGTGTAACGTACACAACATATGCTGCCCAAGTATTCTTTATCATCATACAGGCCAAACATTTCAGCAGTTTCATTGATACGGTAATCAGCGGTTAAGTGTGGTCTAACCGGATCGTCCTTAATAATTTGTGATACCCACTCGTCGCAGGTATTGATAACCTTAAGCATCGCGCTCTGTTCCTTGTTCTGTTAATACTATTTAATTATTTTAGTATAGGATTATACTAGTTCTGGTGCTTGTTCTAGGCTAAGTTGTTCATCCTCTAGTTCACGTATTTCTGTACTAAGTTGATCAATCATTCCTAGGTTACGCAGTTGTTTGAACACAATGTTTTCTACACTATATTCACCTGCTCTTTCAAGTCCTGCTTTGCGCATTTTAGTTAGCTTTTGTTTTGCTAATCTCATCTTAGGCAAATCTTTTGATATCAAAGATGCTTCTATATCGTGCTGTATGCTATCTTTCTTTGCTTGTACAGCAGCATCATTGATGTTTGGTTTTACTTTCTTAGGTTTAATTAGCCATGTATTTTTGCTTAGGCTATACACACCAGTTGAATGATGTGGTTCTTTTGCACCCTGTATATAACACTCTACAGGTAAGTTCTTAATACGTATGTTATGTTCTTCTGCCCACAATGCTTTCTTTGCATTATATAGTTCTCTTTGTTCGTCACTGGGCATGCCGCGAACAATGATATGTAAATCTAAATCACTATACTCTGTCCATGTAAAATTTGCATTTGAACCTGTTAGTGTATAGTCTGCTACATCTAGTTCTACACCTATAAACTCTTGAAACACTTTTGCAATCTCAATTAGTTTTTCTGTTATCTCGGATTTAAGTTCGCCACCGTTCCACAACACTGGATTTAACTTCTTGTTAACAGTCATGGATTCTTCGTTGAGTAGTTCTAAAATGCGCATACTACTATTTAGCCCACATTAGGTGATATGTAACAAGCACCTTAGGGTCGTAAAAATCTGCAACAAGACGCTTAACACCATTGCCTTTTACTTCTAACATCAGTTGAACGTCTTTGGGTTTTTGTTCTAGTAACCAAGTGCAATGGTCTTTACCTATTGCATTTTGTACTCTAGGCCAATCAATATCGTACTGTGCGTCTACAGTTTGATCTGCAGGAACTGACCATTCAAATATATCTACTTTAGTATTCTTCATCACTACCCATATTCGATAAAATTTCTCTCAGCTTGGTTGATTCTACCTTGCCTCTAATCTTACCGACCGATGCGCCATCTGTTGGATCATCAGTGGGTGTGTTGTTTTCGCCTGTGCTTGTTGCTGTTTTTCTTTTAATTGAATCTAGTATACTTGAGTTGCCTGTACGTTCTCCGTTTGTTGACTCTTGTTCATCTTCGTCGATGTCTACAATACGTAGTGTATCAATGTCAAAGCCTAAATCTACTTTTTGTCCTACACCACTACTTGAACGTGTTTTCATTAATTGTATTTGATATCTGCCTCTTTCACGCATTGCTCTACTTGTAAAAATACCAAATACGTTATCTGCTGTTTGAATCTTACTAAGTCCACCACTAATGTGTGAATGATCAAACTCTACTTCTTCTACTGCACCTCTATTCAACTGTGCCGCTGTAACAAATACAGTTTGCAGTTCCATTGCTAAGTTACGTAGTTCTTCAGATACATACTTGTCTTTTACAAACAAGTTCTCTGCACTAATCTTTTTACCTATTGGCATAAGCAAGTCTAAGTAGTCTACTAGCAATACATCTACTTTCTTACCTGCCTTAATCTCATATTCTTTTAGATACGCTCTAATATCATTAGCAGTCTTTCCACTAGGCATATATTTGATCTGCATCATGCCTGCTTTCTCGCCAATCATCTTAACTTTCATTTCTACATCATCAAGATCTTTAAAAATGTTTCTTGTGCTAATACCTGTTACCATACTATCTACACGCATACTAACAAGTGCTTCACTAAGTTCTAGTGTTAAGTAAACAACATTAAGACCTTCTAGTGCAAAGTTAACACCTAAGTTTGCTAAGAACAAACTCTTACCTGCACCTGATCCACCTGCAAATATATTCAACTCGCCTCTGTTGAATCCGCCAAATAGTTTTCTATCTAAACTATCCCAACCAGTTGTAACCTGTCCGTTCTTGTCTTTAAGTCCCATAAGTCTTGCTTTAGGATCTAGAAAGTAATCTGTACCCATGTCACGTGCTAGACCAATTTGTACTGCTTCTTTTACTAGTCCTTCAACTTCACCATATTCATGTTGTTCTAGCAAGTCAGCACTTTTTAAAATTGCACGTTCTAAACTTTTGTGTCTTGTAAAACTTTCGAACTCATCCATTAACCAGTTTGTGTGTCCTTCTTTGACATCACCTGGATGTTTTAAATCTGTTCTGCAACTTGCATTAACCATTTCATAGTCAGGCAACACATTATACTGTTTAGTATACATGTTCATAAACTCGGCTGCTTCTTGTAATTTTCTATCAAACAAAGTGCTATCAAAGATACCTTGACACCTAACAAATGTTTCTGCATCTGCCAGCATCATTTCCAGATAAACTTTCTGTACTTCGTAATCGTAATTTTTTGCCATTACTTTATTAACTCTATTATAATATAAATTTGTAAGCCCAAAACAATAATCGGAACAATGGTTCTAATCAATTCCATTGTATGATTATATTCATCTAGCTTTCTCTCAAATTTATTTCTCTTTCTCTTAGTCATTTTATCTTCTCTCATACGTAATTATGTTATTAGTATACACTCACTCCATACTTTAGAGCAAACTCTTTTGCGTCCACTTTGTCATTTACCATAGGTTTTCCTTTGATATTTAAACTTGTGTTTAACAACATAGGGCATCCTGTGGCGCTATTCCACCGTCTTAGAAGCTCATACAAGCCCGTGTGTAGCTTCTTATTAACTACTTGGACTCTTGATGTACCATCTACGTGTGCTATTGCAGGATACTTATTTGTATCTCTACATTTGGCAGTATACTGCATGTAAGGCCCCATTGGACCATCAAACAATTGGTTAGCATGTTCTTCAAGGACAACTGGTGCAAATGGCCTAAACTTCTGTCTGTGTTTAATATCGTTGACCCTATCTTTTGTATGTTCTCCTCTTGGATCAGCAAACAAACTACGATTGCCAAGAGCCCTAGGACCGTATTCAGCACGACCGTTAGCAACTCCACAGATACCGGAGGATAACAATGCGTTAAGTGTATTCTCAACTGGATACTTACCTTTTATATCATACCCTAAGTAAGGCGATTTAAACTCTATATGTTCGTTATAGTTTGAAAGAACAGCACCTATTGCACTACCTGCGTCACTAGGATTAGGCATAATCCAAACATTATCAAACAATTCTTTTGCTTGGCCGTTTGCACTACAGTTTAATGCACAGCCTCCCATTAGCACTAAGTTTTTACTTTTGCATGTATATTTGCAATACAACAGCATTTCAAGTAATGCTTGTTCATATATCAATTGCGTAGCGGCAGCAATATCATACATGTCTTGTTCAGTAGTAAGATCGGGTCTCCAACTCTTACAACCTCTATGTAAATTTTGTTTTAGTCTAACAGTTAAGTTTTTATTATTAAAATTAACGTCAATGAACTGATCCATTATATCGTGATAGAGTCTTCCTTTGTCTCCATATGCAGCCATACCCATTAAGATATATTCATCTTCGTTAGGCTTAAGACCAATACGTTGAGTCATTGCACTGTACCAAAGTCCAATGCTGTGTGGAAACTTTTGACTCCACACTTGATACATGTCATTGCCTTCTGCTTCCCAAATGGTTAGCGTTTCAAATTCTCCAATCGCATCAATGCATAAAATAGTAGCATTATCGTAACCACTGGTATAATAACCAGCAGCAGCGTGACTCCTGTGATGGCTAGTATAATTGACAGGACAATCCACTCCATACCTATCAAGGTATTTTCGTATATTGTTGTCTCCGAAATTCCATCCTTGGCCTGCATAAAGTTGTCGTAAAGATTTTTTAATTGGGTTTTCATACCAATGTACCTCGTCGGGCTCACCATAATGGAGAGCATAGTTTATTAAATTTTTATCAAGATGGGGGTCATTCTTAACACCACTGAAACGCTCACTGTGACTCGCAAACAAAAGTTCTTTGTTCTTGAATACAGCAAGTGCCGCATCGTGACTGTTAGCTGAAATCCCCCAACTGATCATGTGTTATATTTTTTCCATAATGAATGTAGTGCGTAAAACCACAATCCGTTTAGACTGGGTTCAACAAGTGCAACAGCACCAGCTTCCCATATACTTGCGTCAGTCATTATACTAACAACTGTCATTGCGATAACAAAATGTCCCATAGTGTAAATTACTGCTAGTACAACACTGTTACCTTTTAGTAGGTTTTTGATTACCTCAAATATTCCTACTTGTACTTCGTTTTTCATTTCAAGAATCCTTTCTACCATAGCGATCTCTTACTTGTAGATGAATGGGTCTTTTTTGTTCTTATTCATTCGCTTTAGTTTCCAAGCATAATACTTTTCAACAAGCCAGTCCCATTTATGTATGAACCAATTTTTGATACGTTTCATTACGCTGTCTCCAACTTATGTTCAAAGTTATTTTTAGCAACGTTCAACTTAATAGAACCTTGCACCGCGGTCTTCATTGCATCAACTAGTACAAACAGTTTACCATAACGTTTAACTGCATCAGCAACATCTTTTACATCACTATCCCAGTTAGGAAATGCAACATGCCAATTATGCTCATCAGCTTTGTTAATGAGCTCAACACCTGCACTATCCTGATCTGGAATAACGATTACTTCTTGACCTAAACTATTAATAATCCTTGCTTGTTGCTCGTGAATATTATTAGTAAGTAATGCAACACCACCAATAGATAGTGCATCAAACGGTCCTTCAGTTACAAATATATATTTCTGATCTTCCTTTTGTTCGTCAATGTTATAGACAAAGTGAGGGTGATGATCGGAAATATATTTAGGTCTGCCATCTTTAACTTTCCTAGCAGTTGATCCTACAATACTTCCTTTGTACCAAAATGGGATAATGACTCTATCTTTATATCCTTCAAGCGGTGTCCAATAAAAGTGTTTGCTAACAGGATCACAATCTCTTTCTAGTAGATACTTAACTACTTCTGCTAAACTGGCTTCTTCGTCCTCGTTGAGATCAGCTTCTAACCAATCACGTATTGCTAAAGCACCCTCTGGTAATGTTTTAGGCGTAAACGTTACTGTGCTAGAAACTTCTCTCGGAGTGTACTCTGGTGATTCAGTTTTAAGTGCTTCAAATATCATTTGATTGATATCGTCATCGTTAGCACCTAACCATCTACATAAATTCTTGAACTTGTTTGATAAAGGTCTACCTGGTTCCCAACTTGCACTGTACTTACAGTTGAAGCAATTGAATACCACACCCATATCAAATTTCAAACCGCCACGCTTACGTTTGTCCTGAGAATGACCTCGATGAGAACAACACGGTGCATTAAAACTCGTCCAACCTGAAGGACTAGTCTTGGCACGTGAAGGCACGAGTGTTCGGAATTTATCTAATACCAGAGTCATAGTATTAGTATAGCATCTTTGCGGGTAATGTCAACCTATCTTACTAGAATTTTATCCAAAGATCCTGCGTTTTCTCGAGTTGGACAATGCTTAACTCTAAACCAATTATACTTGCCAGTTTGGTTTTTGAATATATTACTATCTGTGCTTGTGATGTCAAACGTCTGTAAAACGAACCAACTATCTGCACTTGGAGTACCACCGTCTGCCAAACTGCCTTGTATTTCTACTGTTCCTGTATAGTTTTTAAAATAAAACTGTAAGGTATGTAAACTGCTTGGAGTTTGCATATTGGGTTTAAGATCAATTATACTACTGTAATGTAATTCATCAAACACATTATTAGAAGTATTAGTTTGATTATAATTTGGTCTTGGATTTTTGAACTGTTCTGTATCGTCTGACATATATGCAAGACTATCCCAGTCAATGTCCTTATTAAACTTATAAACTTCTATAGTATTGTAAGGAGTTCCTAAGACGTCACCCATAATTTCTAAGTTACCCATTGCACCGTAGTGTGGATCAAAGTATAGCGGAGACCTTGAAGTAACTTTATAGTCGGTGGAGTCAACTGTTTGTCTTACTTCTTTAGTAATGCTATAGCTATAAAAACCTGGCTCTAGTTCTGTTAGTTCGTCTGCTGTTAGTATAACATATACTCTACCAGTTGTTAAGTCGTCTACTGAGCAGTCTTTACTAAGAACTAAATCACTATTTTCTTTGTTTATAATATTAAACACAACTGTAGAACCAGTTATGTTGTATTTCTTTTCATCGCTGTTTCTTATCTGTAGATCAATTCTATTATCGACACTACGATAAGCCATCAGCCCTCGATTGTATACCATACGTTTTCTCTCCACTTTCCAAGTACCGTCGATGCCATTATCGTAGACATCGAGTAGATTTGGATATAAATATATTGAATGACTTTGCATGTGTATATTTATCGAAATGAGAACAAACTAAA